>Ga0207989_1001094_pt1 | contig 14057 bp, 14 predicted proteins | sample ETNtaG_7_FD_185777 | JGI IMG/M metagenome (GOLD analysis project Ga0207989, IMG submission 185777) | Marine microbial and viral communities from oxygen minimum zone, Eastern Pacific Ocean - ETNP201406SV65 (SPAdes) (version 2) | ecosystem: Environmental > Aquatic > Marine > Oceanic ... | reverse complement strand
AGCAGGCATCCCAAGAAAACCAGGGATGAACCGGGAAGATTTGATGGGAATCAATCTGGGAATAATAAAAGACGTTGCAAAAAATATTAAAAAACAAGCTCCTAACTCTTTTGTCATTGTTATTTCGAATCCACTTGATGCGATGGTGTACGCTTTTCATAAAGTTTCCGGTTTTCCAAAGAATAGGGTGGTCGGTATGGCCGGTGCTCTTGACAGTGCCCGTTACCGAACATTCATAGCAATGGAAACCGGATGTTCTGTACAAGATATTACATGTATGGTCTTAGGAGGTCATGGTGATACAATGGTTCCCATTACAAGATTGGCAACCGTTGGAGGTGTCCCTGTATCAGATTTAATTCCCCCGGGGAGATTAGCGGAGATTGAGCACAGAACACGATTTGCAGGCGGTGAAATTGTAAAACTATTTGGAAACGGGTCTGCATTTTATGCTCCTGCCCAATCTGCAATTGAGATGGCTGAATCATATCTGCGAGATAAAAAACGTGTGATTCCCTGTGCATCATTATGTGAAGGAGAATTTGGTATTGATGGTTATTTTATAGGCGTTCCATCAGTCATTGGTTCAGGAGGTGTTGAGCGCATCCTCGAATTTGAATTATTTGATGATGAAAAAGAAGCGTTGAACGATACCTTGACAGCAGTAAGAAAGACAGTGGGAGAGACAGGGCTCTAATTTTTTTCATTGTATATCTTCTAATTAACATATACTTCGTCTAAAATAAAAATATTATGACAATTCAAGTTTTCTATATATATTAATACGATTAAAATAGTCCTATATATGTTAAAATTAACAAGAAAAGTTGAGTATGCCCTCATTGCATTGAGATATATGCAGAGAAAAAAAGAGGGAGAATGTGCCAGTGCAAAAGAAATTTCTTCGCTTTATCGCATTCCATTATCGCTGCTTTCAAAAATATTGCAGAAATTAAGTAAGAACAAAATCATCCATGCTGTTCAAGGTCCACATGGAGGCTATTATTTAAATATCATTCCTGAAAATTTATCCATGGCAGAATTGATAAATATCCTTGAAGGCCCAGTGGGAATTATGGATTGTTCTATTGATTTAGATTGTATCCAGTTAAAAAAATGTAATATTAAAAATCCTATTAATGAAGTGAACAATGCCATCATTGGTGTTTTGAATAATATGACTCTGGCAGATATTTCTGGACAGGCCAATTTAGGGTAAGATTTTAGAGACATGGAACAATCACAAAATATTTTAGAGAAACGAATTGAACAAGATTATCAATACGGTTTTATAACCGATATTGAACAGGAAAAATTGCCCCCTGGATTGAATGCAGAGGTTATCCGATATATCTCTCAGAAAAAAAATGAACCTGAGTGGCTGCTTGAATGGAGGCTCAATTCTTATAATGTATGGCAGAAAATGTCAGAGCCGACTTGGGCAAACATAAAATATCCAACAATAGATTTTCAGGAAATCATTTATTATGCGGCTCCTAAAAAGAAAAAAGAACTCAAAAGTTTGGATGAAGTAGATCCACAGCTTTTGGAAACATATAATAAACTTGGCATCCCTCTGGAAGAACAAAAAATGCTATCAGGGGTTGCTGTTGATGCTGTATTTGACAGCGTTTCGGTTACAACTACCTTTAAGAAAGAACTATCATCCCATGGAATTATTTTTTGTTCCTTTTCAGAAGCAGTTCAATCACATCCTGAATTGATCAGGAAATATTTGGGAAGTGTTGTCCCTCATACTGATAATTTTTTTGCAGCGCTTAACTCTGCGGTGTTTAGTGATGGATCTTTTGTATATATACCGAAAGGAGTACGTTGTCCAATGGAGCTGTCCACTTATTTCAGGATTAATGCAGCAAATACAGGACAATTTGAACGAACCTTAATCATTGCTGATGAAGGCAGTCAGGTAAGTTATCTGGAGGGATGTACCGCTCCAATGCGAGATGAAAATCAGCTTCATGCAGCTGTTGTTGAACTTGTGGCTCATAGAGATGCACAGATAAAATATTCCACCGTTCAAAATTGGTATCCTGGAGATGAAAACGGTAGGGGTGGAATTTATAATTTTGTAACAAAAAGAGGAATTTGTTTGGAAGAGAACTCAAAGATCTCCTGGACTCAAGTAGAAACGGGGTCAGCAATCACTTGGAAATATCCAAGTGTTATTTTAAAAGGAAACGGTTCCACTGGAGAATTTTATTCTGTAGCAATGACAAATAATTATCAACAGGCGGACACAGGAACAAAAATGATTCACTTGGGAAAAAATACATCAAGTACCATTATTTCAAAGGGGATCTCTGCTGGTAAGAGCCAAAATACATATAGGGGTGAAGTAAAAATTATGAAAAATGCTGAATATTCGAGGAATTACTCACAGTGTGATTCGTTATTGATTGGAAGCGAATGTGGAGCTCATACTTTTCCTTTTATTGATGTCCGAAACCCCACAGCACACATGGAACATGAAGCAACTACCTCAAACATCGATGAAGATCAAATATTTTATTGTAATCAACGAGGAATTTCTGAAGAAAATGCTGTATCTCTAATTGTTAATGGATTTTGCAAGGATATTTTTGCAAAACTTCCCATGGAATTTGCTGTGGAGGCAAATAAGCTTATGGAAGTGAGTCTTGAGGGAAGTGTCGGATAAATGTTGTAAAAAAACAGGATATTATGTTAAAAATAAAAGAATTAAAATGCTCAATCGGTGATAAGGAGATTTTACGGGGAATTAATTTAGATGTAAAACCGGGAGAGGTTCATGCAATTATGGGGAGGAATGGATCAGGAAAAAGTACTTTGGCTAACGTTATAACAGGGAAAGAGACTGCCCAAATAACCAATGGATCCATCATTTATAATAATGAGGATTTGAATGAAAAAACCCCAGAGGAGCGATCTTTGCGAGGTATTTTTCTTTCTTTTCAATATCCAGTAGCTATCCCTGGTGTAAATATCACATATTTTTTGAAGGAAGCAGTAAATGCAAAAAGGAGATATTTAGGTAAGGATGAATTAGACGCTGCCACCTTTTTGAGACAGATAAAAGAAAAACTCAAGTTGGTCGATTTGGACTCTTCTTTCATCAAAAGGGCGATAAATGACGGATTTTCTGGAGGGGAAAAAAAACGAAATGAGATTCTTCAACTCCTTATGCTTGAACCAAATTTAGCCATTCTTGATGAAACTGATTCGGGTCTGGATATTGATGCATTAAATACTATCGCTCATGGCATTACAACTGCTAAATCGCCTGAACGATCCTTTATCATTATCACTCATTATCCCCGATTGCTCAATTATGTAAAACCAGATAAGGTTCATATTCTTTTGAAGGGAAGGATTGTGAAGTCTGGGGGACCTGAGCTAGCCCAGATTCTTGAAGAGAAAGGATATGGTTGGGTATAACCATGAGTCTATCCCACTTTCAAACTGAATTTGATAAAATGATAAACCGGGAGTACTCTTCACCTGAGGTCAATCCCCTGAGGAAAGATGCTTTTTTAAAATTGCTTGATATAGGGTTTCCAACTCAGAAATGGGAGGATTGGCGATTTACTAATTTATCTTACTTGAAAAATAAATCGTTTCGGATTTCGGATAGCCAAGATGTACCACCTTCGGTTTTAGATGTTTCTCCCTATGAAATCGATGATATCGATACAATTATAATTTATAATGGACACTATCAAGAAAATCTTTCTTCTGTACCAGAGGGTGTTCAACTCATAAGTGGAATAGAATATTTTGAGAAACAGAATGGTAAAATTGAATTTAAAGAGCATACACCTTTTGATTTATTAAATACTGCATTTATGGATATTTCAATGTGTATTATAGTAGAACCAAACATGATTGTGGAGACACCTGTTCGGATACTATTTATTTCGGATGGAGAGAGCAGTATTATGGTTAATCCTAGAGTATACTTAGACATGAAAGAATCTACTAAGTTGACATTTATCGAACATCATGTGGGTGATGCATTTTCTTTTTTTCAAAATGAATCTATTTTTCTATCATTAGGACCAAACTCCATTGTTGATCATATTCGCATTCAATCCAATTCAAGCGGAACGTTTAACATGGCAAATCTTCAAGTGAATCAGGGAACTGATAGTCACTATTCATTTTTTCAGTTTGCTGTTGGCGGTCAACTTGGAAGAACAAATATTCATTGTGAATTAGAAGGAAAAGGATCTGAATGTGATCTAAATGGATTGGCTTTATTGACCAGTGCTAAGCATTTAGATGATAATATACGGGTAAACCATATCGCCCCAAATTGTCGAAGCAACCAATCATTTAAATCCATTCTAAAGGATGAATCCAGCGGAGTATTTAATAGTAGAACCATTGTCCAAGAGGGAGCTCAAAAGAGTGATGCAAAACAGTCCAATAAAAACTTACTTTTATCCAAAAAAGCTGTAATGAACTCAAACCCTCAGTTGGAGATTAATTCGGATGATGTAAAATGTGCTCATGCCTCTGCAACAGGTGAGTTGGATGAAAAAGCCATTTTTTATCTTCGTTCAAGAGGATTAGATATTGAATCATCTAAAAAGATGATTGTCAGAGGATTTGCATTGGAGTTATTAGAAAAAATAAAAGATAAGAATATATTAGATTATCTCATGAATTCTCTTCAATCGTGGCTGAAACTATGACGGTTTCTGAAAAACTTGATGAATTTAAAGATGTATTTGATCTGTTTGATAACTCCAAAGATAAATATATTCAACTCATAGATATGGGGAGAAAATCTCCGGAGCTTTTTCCAGAAGAGAAAAATGACATCAATAAAATTTACGGATGCACTTCACAGGCTTGGGTTGTAATTGGACAATATGAAAATGGAACCTATTTTTTTCGAACTGATTCAGATGCTCAAATTGTAAAAGGATTATTGAGCATAATATCAAATATTTGTGATGGGGAATCACTAGATGCAATTCATTCCATAGACGGAAGTGAGATTCTTAATGTTGTGGGGTTGAACGGAGCAATCTCAAGCCAAAGAATCAATGGATTCAGTTTGGCAATGAATAAGATAAAAAAGGACATTGTATGTTTGGAAATGAAGAAGTCAGATTGACACGGGATGTTGAGGCAAACCATGTCCCATCTGGTGATAAACTTACCTTAAAAAAAGGTGATTTAGTTCAAATAACACAGGCTCTGGGAGGAAGTTATACTGTATTGATCCAGGGAAATATGGCGCAAATAGATTCATCAAATGCTGATGCATTGGGTAAAAAAAAGGAAAAATCGTCCGACGATGTTTTAAGAGAGGAGCAACCCTTTAATGAACAATTAGTGTGGGATCAACTCAAAACCTGTTATGATCCGGAAATCCCGGTAAACATTGTAGATTTGGGATTGATTTATGATTGTCGTGTGTGGGAATTGGAAAACGAAGCTCATCGAGTTAATATCAAAATGACATTGACAGCACCGGGATGCGGAATGGGTCCTGTGATAGCTGATGATGTAAAGCGGAAGGTTGAAGCAATTCCCAGTGTTGAGGTTGCTGATGTTGAACTGGTGTGGGAGCCGCAATGGAATATGGATATGGTATCAGAATCTGCCAAGCTACAAATGGGAATACTTTAATGAATATTATGTCAGAAGAGGTACGGAACCTTTTTCCTATTTTTCGTTCTGACCATCATCAAAATCTGGTATATTTAGATAATGCGTCTACAACCCAAAAACCAGACTCAGTTCTTAACTCAATTCAAAAATACTATACAGAGAACAATGCCAACGTACATCGAGGTTTGTACACACTGGCGCATAAATCCACAGAAGCATATGAGGCTTGCCGCGGAAAAATAGCCGATTTTATTTCGGTTGAAGATTCAACCTCTATTATTTTCACAAAGGGAACTACAGAAGCTATAAATCTGGTAGCTTCAGCATGGGGAGATCCAAATCTGAATGAAGGAGATGAAATCCTTATTTCAGAAATGGAACATCATTCAAATATTGTTCCTTGGCAATTATTAGCAAAAAGAAAAAAATCAGAATTAAGAGCAATCCCGTTGACAGTAGATCATAAGCTGGACCTTGATTCATTGGATTCTCTTTTGACGGAAAGGACAAAAATAGTGGCCTTGGCTCATCAATCCAATGTTACCGGAGTTGTCAACCCAATTACAGCCATTGCGAAGAAATTACAAAATACAAATGCAGTGTTCCTTGTTGATGGCGCTCAGTCAGTTGCTCATCTCCCAATTGATATTAATACTCTTGGATGTGATTTTTTCACTTTTTCTGGGCACAAGATGTATGGACCAACAGGTGTCGGTGTTTTGTATGCTAAGGAAAATGTATTGGACAAAATGGAACCATATCAAGGTGGTGGCGAAATGATAGACAAAGTCACGCTTCAAGAGTCAACCTGGAACGAACCACCATGGAAATTTGAAGCGGGGACTCCAAATATTGCACAGGTTGTGGGACTTGGTTCATCCGTTGATTTTATAAATGAAATAGGATTGTACAATATAGAAAAAAACTTAACTCAATTAACTCAATTTGCGCTAGAGAAAATGAATGAAATGTCCGGAATTCATTTATTTCATTCAGGAAACCCCAGTGAAAATGTGATTAGTTTTACTGTAGAAGGAATTCACCCTCAGGATTTAGCTATGTTTATGAACGAAGATGATATTGCCTTTCGTGTGGGGCACCACTGCGCACAACCATTAATGAAACATTTTGGAGTATCTGCAACTGCAAGGATAAGTTTTGCAGTCTATAATACACAAGAAGATATAAAAATATTTATTCAATCATTGAAGAATACCATAGAAATTTTAGGGAAAACCCCCAAGGAGAAACCTGTTATAAAGACAAAAATTGTTTCGAAAGTGAGCTTATGAGCGATCGAGTTTCCTGGGAGAATTATTTTATGAATATTGCCCGGGAAGTAGCTACCCGTTCAACCTGTGATAGAAAACATGTGGGTGCAGTTATTGTTCGCGGTAAGACTATTTTATCGACAGGATATAATGGAAGTGTTAGAGGAATGCAACATTGCGATGAAATTGGGCACGAGATGGAAAACGGTCACTGTGTCCGAACAATCCATGCAGAGGCGAACGCTGTGGTACAGGCAGCCAGAAATGGAGTTCGAATTGATGAGGCGGAGATATATGTCACCGCATCTCCCTGTTATGATTGTTTTAAAATGATTGCCAATGCCGGTATCTCTTCAATCTACTATGGTGAATTTTATCGTGATACCCGTATAACCTCACTGGCAGAGCAGATAGGAGTAGAACTGATCAATCTTTCTGAAATTGATTGACATAGTTGGTTCATCCTTTAATAAGGGATTGATGATTCTATTCCCAAAGATATAGTATAATGCATTTCACCCATGCAATTGTTTGCCCACCTTGTAATAATTTTATTTATGGTATCACAACTGCATCTTTAGGAAAACCAAACTATTTAAATGCACTTGTCCAACACAAAGAATATGTAGAACTATTGAAAAAAATGGGATTGGATATAACTGTGCTTTCACCTGAGGATGATTATCCTGATTCCACTTTTGTTGAAGACACAGCAGTTCTGTTATCTCCCTGTGTAATTATTTCAAATCCTGGCGAAGAATCTAGGAGGGGGGAGATTAATTCTGTTGAGAAACTCCTAAAAAAAAAGTTTATTGAAATAGAAAAAATTGTAGAACCAGCCACACTGGATGGTGGCGATGTTTTGGAGGTTGGAACTTGTTTTTACATTGGAATTTCTGAACGGACGAACAAAGCTGGAGCAGACCAGTTAATAAACATTTTATCCAAATGTGGTAAAACCGGTTCGATTATTCCTGTGAATAAAGGGCTACATTTAAAATCTGCTGTGTCATATTTAGGTGAAGATCACATATTGATTGACACAGAATCAATAGACAGTAATTACTTCAAAGGGTTTACAATAATAACAACAGAGTCGAGTGAAGGATATGCGGCTAATTCTATTTCAATAAATGGGACTGTCATTATGCCGAGAGGATTTCCAAAAACAAGGGACAAGGTTGAAGAGGCAGGATTTTCAGTTATGACCATAGATATATCAGAGTTCAGAAAGTTGGATGGAGGATTGAGCTGTTTGTCACTGAGATATTGACATAAAATTATCAATATATTATTATTCATTTTTTTATTATCCACAGGAGAATACATGAAAAATATCACACCAATATTATTTTTTTTATCTTTCACAGTTAATTATCTTTTTTCACATTGTCAGGTACCCTGCGGAATTTATGGTGATGCAGCAAGAATTGTTGCAATCCATGAAGATATACAGACCATTCAGAAATCTATAACAAAGATTAATGAATTATCTGATGGAGAAACATCAGCCCAAAGTATGAATCAATTAGTCCGCTGGGTGAATGCAAAAGAAGAACATGCGCAACACATTCAGGATATTGTTTTGAATTATTTCTTGGCACAGAGGATAAAACCAAAAGAAAAAGGCGATACAGAATTTGAAAATTATGTATCCCTTACTACAACCTGTCAGAAAATTATATTTCATGCTATGAAGAGTAAACAAAATACTGACCTCACTCAGATTGACTTGCTTAAAAGACAAATTAACACGCTAACAGATATTTATTTTGATGACCATGGAAAACAGTATTTAAAGGATTTGATAAATAGGTAAAAATTTCTTTCAATGATATCCTTCCTAAGAATAAAAAAATCTAAACGATAGATCTATCAGTTCAATAATTATTTATGTTTTCGATTTTAAAAAACCCTACGTTTCTTTTATTTTTTATTGGTAACACCATTTCTCTTATTGGATTTGGATTTAATCTAATTGGGTTCAGTTGGCTGGTTCTGGAAGAAACCGGTTCAGAAATTCTACTCGGACAGATCATGGCTGCTGCTACCTTACCCGGATTATTGATTTCTCTGTTTACTGGTGTGATCATTGATAAAATGAATCGGAAATGGCTATTGGTCATTTTGAATGTTTTTCGGATGGTAATTATAGGAAGTTTTGTATTTGTTTTGATAAAAAATGAGTTTTCACTGACAAGTTTATTTTGCACAGTATTTCTCATGGGAATAGGGAGCTCACTGTTCTGGCCCACAGCAACAGCTTTTGTTCAGGAATTAGTAAGCGATGATGAGTATTTTAATGCCAACGCTCTGCTTTCTGCCAGCTATCAGGTTGGATCAATATTAGGGGCAGGAATTGGAGGGCTGGTGGTTCACTATTATGGAGTCACCACTGCATTTTTCGTAAGTGCTATCGCCTATTTTATTTCAGCACTATTTATTGTTTCAGCACCTTTTTTATATACAAAAAAATATGGTAAATCGGAAAAGACACTTCAAGCAGTTTTCCGTGGATTTTTATTTTTGAAGGAGGAAAAAGGTTTGCTGGTCTTTGGACTTACATCCATTTTAGCTGATGTAGCTATTTGGGGTTCTTTATCCGTATTAACCATTTCAATCTCAAAAATTATATACAATGCTGGTTCTTGGGGTTACGGACTCATGGATGGATTTTATGGCGTTGGAGCACTTTTGTCAACAATTGTTTCCGGCTATTTTATTGCTCGCACGAAAAAACAAATCTTTCTAATCATATGTTTTTTTACAGCGGGAGTCATGTGCCTGTGTGTTCCAGCTTTACCTTCACTGTGGTTGGCGTCGATTGCTTATTTATTTATGGGCCTAACAAATAATTCCGCTCGGATTGTCTCCCGAACCGTGTTTATGGAGATGGTTTCAAATAAGATTATGGGACGGGTTCAAACCATTTTAGGGATGTACACACGGGTCATGGTTATTTTCAGTTCATTGATTGCGGGATATATGATTGAAAGATTCTCCATTATGTCTGGAATGATATTTTCTATGGTACATTTTTTTGCTGCTGCATTGGGAATTTTTATTATCATTGGGTCCCACGAATTCCGGAAGGTTTTATTACCTCAAGAGATCAGGATTAAATAATTTCTTTATACAGATTTTTTTTGAGGATTGATGAACAGGTCAATAGTCCTGAAAATAAAGCGCCAGTTAATCCAACGGTCGTGATATCCTGTCCAGTTAGGAATAATCCTTGTACAGGAGTTTGTGGCCTTAACCATCTCTGACGGAAACGAGAGGGAGTGTGTTCCAGTCCGTACAGCTCTCCACCATCATAGTTCATCATGGATTTTGTAGAGAGAGGGGTGGAAAGTTCATAGTAATCAATTTTGTTTTTTAGTTGTGGGAGTGTCAGGAAAATTTGGTCAAACATTCTCTGGCAAAATTGTTCTTTCATTGATTCATAATCTTCTCCGCGGTTTTTCCACGGTTGATCTTTCCACTTTTCAAACCATGAAAATGGTGCAAGTGTTATAGCTTCCATTGTCGTTCTGTTTGGCGAAGAATCTAATTTTTCTGGATCCTTGGTTGAGGGAAATGATAAATACAAAACAGGGAAGGGTCGGTTTCTATCTCCCAAATATTGGTTCACATTTTTATCATGGTCATATGAGGGATATATCCAAAGATTTGTAGTGGACAACCCCAAATCTTTTGGTGATCCCTTCATCCCGATGTAAAGGCACAAATGCCCGTCAGTTTTAGTCACCGTTTTCAATTTATTTTTTAGCTTCCCAGTAAGATCAGAGTTCAATAATTTTCCGTAGGTATTCATAACACCTGCACTACTAATTACAAGGGGTGAATGGATTTTTTCTCCAGATTCAAGTTGTACGCCCACGGCTTTGTTTTTTTGAATGAGGATCTCTTTGACACCGGAACTCACACAGATATCACCACCTAATTTTCTTATAACTTTGAGGATTGATTCTGCAATTTTTCCGGACCCTCCAATAGGATAATTCCCACCGTCAAGATAATGTTTTACAACACCGGCATGCATGACAAAGCTACTTTGTTTTGGTGGTAGTCCGTAATCGCCCCATTGACCTGTCAGCAGGCCCAATAAATTTTTGTCACTGGAAAGATTTGTTATAACCTCATAGGTCGTTTTGTCTGATAAAGCAAAATAGGGGTTGGACTGAAATGGCCGCATGATTGTAGATAGGTAAGAGGGTAGGGCCTTGTTTTTATAATAGGGTATACTTTTTCTGGTGACCTCGTCCAAAAGGGACATATAACGGTTGATAGCTTTGTCTTCTTTGGGAAACCAATTGATAAGATTTTCTATGAACTGTTCCTTGGGTGAAACAAAGTTAAAACGTTTGTCAGGGAAAATAATTGTGTCGTAATTGTTATCCATTTTGTGCCACTCTAGACGTCCATCAGAAATGTGGTCCAATAGTTTTCTTGAGGCATTGTTTTTCTTATGGACATCACCGATGTAATGAATACCAACATCCCACTCATATTCATTTCGTTTAAATGTGTGAGTATACCCTCCCGGTTTAAAATGTTTTTCAATTAGGAGCACTTTTTTTCCCTTTTGAGCAAGTAAAGTACCACAGCACAATCCACTCATGCCAGATCCGATGATAATGGCGTCAAAGGATTCTCCAAATTCAGTTGACGAATAACTCTTGTATTTCACTTTGATTAACTAATTTTTGACATTTAAAGGTAATTATTGAATAAATTTATATTTGAATTATTATATTAAATGAATACTATTTGAAAATAAATCACAATGTGAAGATAAGTTATTTTTTTAATTTCCACCCCATATTTAACCAATAACAGTGGAAATTCAAGTAAAACATAAAGGCGCTTTCAGTAGGGAAATGTTCCTATCAATTCCCTGGGAGGAATGTTCTAAGGATTATGAAAAATCCTTTGCGAAGCTGAGACGAAAAATAAAACTGCCAGGATTCCGTCCGGGAAAAGTCCCCAAACAGGTCTTGGTCAATCAGTATCAACCACTGATTGAAGCAGAATTTCTGGAGCACTATATTCAAACTTATTATCAGAGAGCATTGAAAATTGAAGAGATCGAACCGATCAACAATGGGGAGGTCTCTAACGTAGAGTTCAAACACGGACAAACATTTACCTTCAAAACTTCCTTTGATGTAGAGCCAGAAATCATCCTTCCTAAATTGAAGAAAAACAAACTACATGTTGTAAAACAGATATATGAAATGGATGAAGAGGATATTTCATTTGCCATTGAAGAATTTCGCCGTTCCCATACGCAAAAGGAAACGGTCGAGGACGGCGCCCAAATCGATGATTTCATCTTTTGTAATTTACAGGAGACTGATTTCGCGGGAAACCCCTTGATTGGGAGGAAAATTGAAAAACAATATTTGAAGGTGGGAGATCCTCATTTATCAGATGAAACAAACGCTGCGCTAAATGGAATTAAATCTGGGGATATGAGGCCGATCACTATGAAGTCTGGTGATAATAAATCATACTATCAGGTAAATGTAATAAATGTCGAACGGCACACTCTTCCGGAGATCAACAATGAATTTGTGACCCAGATTGATCCGGAGGTTTCTGATGTAGCTGCTTGGAAAGAAAAGATTAGAGAGGCGATCGCTAAACGCTATGAAGACAGGTCGGCAGAACAGTTCAGCCAACATATCATTGATGCCTATATTCAATATGTTAATCCTGAATATCCTGAGTCCATGGCAGATGCCTATTTAGATAGCCTGGTTGAAGATGTGAGACAATCTGGCGATAAGGTTAAGGATGAAAACAAACTTAGGGAAATGTTTCGTCCATCAGCAATTCGAAATCTAAAATATTATTTGATCAGAAAAGTTCTATTGAAAGACCAAGGCATTTCTGTTTCTTCTGATGATGTTGATGGTGAGATTCAGAAAAGATGCGAAATGAATCCGGACAACGCGAACGAAATTTCAAAATATTATCGAAAACCCAGTAATAAAAAACGGTTGTCGGATGAATTAATTGATAGAAAGATAACCGAATTTCTCAAACAATTTGCGAAGATAAAAACTGAAACAATAAAAACCGCAGATCTTCGCAAGAAAGAATTGGAGCATACCCATGAGCACTGAAGAGATATCTCAGTTAGTCCCCATTGTCGTTGAGCAGTCCGGTAGGACCGAGAGAGCCTTTGATATTTATTCCCGGCTCCTTAAGGAGCGTATTGTATTTTTAGGAAGCATGATTGACGATAATGTGGCGTCCCTTATTATTGCTCAATTGCTCTTTTTGGAGGCGGAAAATCAGGAGAAAGATATTTTTCTTTATATTAACTCTCCAGGGGGATACATCACAGCAGGCCTTGGTATTTATGATACGATTCACTACATTAAACCAGATGTGGCGACTATTTGTATGGGACAGGCCTCAAGTATGGGTGCACTGTTATTGGCGGGCGGCACACCGGGTAAACGGTCGGCCCTGCCTCATTCACGGATCATGATCCATCAGCCCCTAGGTGGTGCAGAAGGACAGGCAAGCGATATTGTGATCCAGGCAGATGAAATTTCTAGGCTTCGAAGTTCCCTAAATAAAATATTGAGCAAAGCAACGAAACAGACCATTAAACGAATTGAAAAGGATACAGACCGAAACAATTTTATGAGCCCTGGAGAGGCAAAAAAATATGGAATTATCGATAACATTTTATCATCCAGATAAGAAAATTTTTACATAAAATATTACAGGAATTATCAAATCCTTTTTTAATACTTTTTTTCAATTAAATTTGCCACTCATATTTGTGTTTCAATTATAGCTTTTAGTTAATTATCTATTCAAACGTGATAAAAAACCGAATTCTCTTTGTCCCAGCGATTCTACTTTTTAGCTTTGTGCTTACAAGTTGTGAAAAAGAAGAGAATGAGGAGATTGAAATATTTGAACCTGTAAATACTTTAGACAATTCTTCGGTTGGTAATGGTATGACCGGACACACCGATAATTATTTTTTCCCGTTGGACGATGAGCATGAGCTTAATGTTCAGTTCTATCTCTTTAACAGTGCGTCAATTGGATTTACATATGAGCAATATTTAGGTCTATTTAGTAAAGAGCCTACCCAGCTTACGTTTAAAACCTATCCTCCGTTAGTTCTTTCTG
>Ga0207989_1001088_pt1 | contig 14113 bp, 17 predicted proteins | sample ETNtaG_7_FD_185777 | JGI IMG/M metagenome (GOLD analysis project Ga0207989, IMG submission 185777) | Marine microbial and viral communities from oxygen minimum zone, Eastern Pacific Ocean - ETNP201406SV65 (SPAdes) (version 2) | ecosystem: Environmental > Aquatic > Marine > Oceanic ... | reverse complement strand
TGGAATTGGATCAACATCATAAACAAAATCATTTCCGAAAAACAAATCAAGACCTATAACTGATGCTCCAAATGACTGATTATCATGGAACCGATTTCCTGTTACCTCTACACTATCTCCAGCCATAATCATAAGCCCTGTTCCTTGCGGAACATTACTTACAATTGATCCAGGTTCACCAAAATTAACGTGATTATTTTTATATATATAATTATTTACAATTCTACAATTTAAAGAGACCTTTGAAGGATTATTTGGTAGAAGAAATACTAAAATACCTCCCGCATTATCATATACTTCATTATTCTCAACTAATGCGTTTACTGAATTCTCAATTTCTATACCAGTAACATTTCCGTAAGTAACATTATTTCTAACTACAATATCCTTTGATTGGCCAATATATATACCAGCATCACTGATCCCTGTAACACTACAATACTCAACAAGTACTCCGACACATTCCACTGGATATAATCCATATAAACCAGTATTCTTACAGTGTATATTTCTGAAAGTAACATCCTTAGATCTATTCAACATTAAACCATTGGCGGTATAATCCTTTATTATGAAACCATTGATTTCAATATTACTTCCAGTACCTACACCTGCATCCGGTAAAATATTCTTACCATTTAATATTGGAAAATCCCCATTTTTTCTATCACCTAGAATAGTAATATTGGATTTATCAATCATAAGTGTCTCAAAATATTCACCTGCTTTTACTAAGACTGTATCACCATCTTCTGCGATATCAATTACATCTTGGATACTCTGCCCAGTATTAACAATTAACTTATTTCCAACTCTATCTATATTTATTTCTTCTGGTTCAAAATTATCAATCTTTTCTCCAGCCATCTCTAAAGACTGATTAGATAAAGAAGGAACAACGGATAAAGAAGAAGGGACTCGATCTGGAATAGTCGGCTTATTTGATTCATCAGTAAGTGCATGCATAAATGCAACTAAGTCTTTCCGCTCTTCATCGCTTAATTCAAATTTTCTTATTTTATCATCAAGCTGTGAACCTTTGAATCCATGAGCTCTTCCACCGCCTCTCGCGTAAAAGTTTAGAACTTCATCCAAAGTATTAAATATTCCATTATGCATATATGGCGCTGTTAAAGCGATGTTCCTTAGCGTGGGAACCTTAAACGCATTCTCATACCCCTTTCCAACAATCTCAGCGCGGCCTAAATCAGGTTTATTATTTTCAATATGTGGAACACCAATAGCTTTAAAGTCCGGATTATTAAATGTGGGAAAATTATGACATTCAAAGCATCGAGTTTTCAATGAGCGAAATAGATTTAATCCTTTTCTTTCAGATTTAGATAGAGCCAAATGATTCCCGCGACTATATTGATCAAAACGTGTATTATTGGCAGTTATAGTTCTTTCAAATGCTGCAATTGCAAAAGTAACATTTTCAAAAGTAACAGATTTTGTTATATCATTACTTCCAAAAGCCTCATTAAATAACTGTACATATTCGGGTATATTTTGTAACTCTTTTATAAGCTCATCTTTATCTTGAGCCATCTCTTGTATATCTTGTATTGGGAAACCAGCTTGATGCTCGAGATCATCTGCTCTACCATCCCAGTATTGTTTATGATTATATCCAGAATTCCATATAGTTGGAGAACTTCTACGTAGAACGGCCCCTCCTTTTCTATTTTGACCAATACCTGAACCACCGTGCCCCATTGATAATGCTCTATTATCTGTAAATCCAAGATCTGGATGATGACAATGAGCACAGGAAATATTATTATCTCCAGATAATAAAGGGTCAAAGTATAATAATTTTCCTAATTTTTCTTTTTTTGGAGTTTTGGGATTATTTTCTCGAATGGACATTAAAGGGAATCCCCTATTCAAATTAGCAGATGAAGAAATTGTACCAAAAAATTCATTTATAAATGCATGCTGTGAGGGGTTGTTATAATTACCCCCCATATTTTTATCTAGTGAAGATATTGGTACTATTAAAAAAAGGAGATAAACACAAATTACAAATAAAAAGAATATTGCTATTTTTTTCATCAGGATGTATCCAATCTAATATATTGTCTTAAAAGAATGGTTTTCTCATGCTTAGAGGATTATTGATAAAATAAAAGATGAAAATTAAGATCTATTTATTTTGATCTCTTCTATCTCTACCTTCCCTTCTATCTCCTCCCGATCTTTTATCAGCATTCGTTTCCTGCTTATCTTTTCTTCTATGGTTATTTCTTCTATCATTATTTGTTCTTTTTTTTTGCATTGTATTACCCTTTTTTATTTTTAATCATTTTTTCATATGTATTAAGTATATCTATTATGCTTCAGATATTTGCTGTCCATTTGAACCAAAATTTGATATCGACATAACGGCTGTAAATATTCGATTAATGATTGTTAATCTATTATTCTCATTATCCTGTTCAATAAGCTCTTGTTTTATTTTATTAGGTAAATTAATAAACTCAATAAAATCAAATGATTTGTTTTTATTAATATGACGTTCCATATCTTCATTCACTCCAAGTTTTAGAATAATATGCAAATATTGATCGCGTATTTTATCTAAAAGATCTTCATTAATATCATAGTGATCTTTTAAATATGAAACAGTTCCAACCCATAAATTATCGTTTTCTTGAACTTTATTTTTAATTTGGAAGCACTGTTGCCCTTCAACAATAATATCAAATTCACCTGATGGGTGTTCTTTAATAACATTTATTATTTTCACTGAGCATCCAATGCTTTTTAATCCATCCTGATCCTGAAAAACAATACCAAATGGCTCTCCTGAATTGATACTATTTTTAATCATTCTCTTATATCGTGGTTCAAAAATATGTAAAGGTATTTTTTCCTTTGGTAGCGCAACAATGTTTAATGGAAAAAGTGGAATATTCTTCATGTATTATTTTTTAATTACTCAAATTTAGATAAATAACTCAATAATTATCTATAAAGTCTACAATTAGTTGACCTAACTCTGGACCCTTATCTTCTTGTAAAAAATGACCTGCTCCATTAATAGTCTTGTGAGGCATTCCCTTGCAACCAGGAATAAGTTTTTGAAAAAGTTTATCTCCTCCTTTAGTTATAGGATCCGAATCACTAAAAGCGGTTAAAAACGGCTTTTTCCAATGTGTTAATTTTTTCCAAGCTTTGCGGTTAGGTTCTGAAGATGGATCATCTGGTTTTGTTGGTACTAACATAGGAAACTGCCGTGCACCAGCTTTATAATTTTCATCAGGGAAGGGTGCATCGTAGGCTTGTTGTACTAATTGACTTATCCCATTTACGCAACTTGATTTAATGATCTTGCCAACATTAAATACTGGAGTATTCTGTGAATAATTCTGCCAATTTGTAAATGCTTCAGGAACTCTATAATCACCAGTTGGTAGAGAAGTATTTGAGGCAATAATTCGTTTAAATCGATATTCTTTTTCTGCAACTATCCTTAAACCAATTAACCCACCCCAGTCCTGACAAAATAAAGTAATATCCCTTAAATCTAAATTTTCTATGAAAGATGTAATCCATTCTACATGTTTTTCATAAGTATAATTATCCAAATTTATTGGCTTATCAGACTTTCCAAATCCAACAAGATCAGGTACAACTACTCGATAGCCAGATTCTGATATAATAGGTATCATTTTTCTATATAAATACGACCATGTTGGCTCACCATGAATTAATAATACAACTTCCTTATTAGATAGTCCCTCATCCACATAGTGTATTCTAATATTTTCATGTTGGATGTAATTGGGCTTAAATGGATAATCCAATAAATTTTCAAATCTTTCTTCAGGTGTACGCAAAATTTTCATTTTAATAATAGCATTTTTCTCATATTGTAATAATTCTCACATTCTAATTTTACAAAATATACACCTGAAGAATAATTGGATGCATCCCATTGAATACTATGCTTTCCCACTGATAAATTATCATTTATTAAAGTTGTTATTTCACTCCCTAAAATATCATATACCTTGATGTTTATAAATTGATCTATAGGTATAGAAAAGTCAATCCTGGTTATTGCATTAAATGGATTAGGATAATTCGTTGATAAATGATATGAATTTGAGATAGAAGAATAATGATTAATGGATAACGGATTTGTATTAACATACAGATCATATTTATTTATATCTGTTTGTCCTGTTCCATATATAACCTCATTACCCATTTCAAAATCTGCAAAATATTCATCTGTATTCAGCATCCCTTCATTTACAAGATACTGAACAAAATTATGAACTGCTAATAGTCCACTATACTGGGGTTCAACTGATAAAAAAGCTATATATGTCCACGTATCCCAATTGGCCCTGTACACATTATATTCAAAACCATCAAAATTAACAGATGCAATCAAACTTCCAGCCGGGTTGATAATGTTATTGTCCATCCAAATCATCACCTCGGTTGTTATTCCTGTTTGAGAAGACAAAGAGTCAGATGTTATCCAAAATTCAAAAGCCAAATTATAAGATCCATTCGCATTGATACTTAAATCATAATCCACATATATTTCATCAATATTATTAATCTTGATAGGTAGTTGTTGTGTAGTTGAGCTACTACTCCATGGCTTCTTTCCATATATTACTTCAGGGTATGATTTAACATCATTATTTTCATTTGGCCAATCCCAAGTCCAACCAAAATGAATATTATCTCCACTTCCCGTACGATAAATACATTGAATGAAATCATCAATATTTCCCTGCCCCCAAACATTGTTCTCTACAATATATTCTCCAAATGAAAACTGTGACCACTCATTACAATTAAATGTCGTATCCTGTGCAATCAAAAGATTAATAAAAATTATAATGTAGAAATTTTTCATTTGACTTCTTTAGATGAAATATATTTTGGAAAAAACTGGGGGGTACTCATCATATACTGCTCATATTCAGGACCAAACTGATTTAGTAGAAACTTCTCTTCTTTTTGTATATGCCATACCCAAAAAATATGTATTGGTATAATAAAAATTAACAATAGCCAAGACTTATAAATCATAGATATAATACCAGTTCCACTCCAAATAAACGCTGCATATAAAGGGTGTCGAACATATTGATAAGGTCCTTTAGATATTAATTTTTTTCCTCTATCACTAATCGGCAATACCATAAGACTCCATATAATAAGAATACTGGCATCTATAGTAAATAAAACAATAAGAATATTTCGAAATAATGGAGAAATGCTCATTTCTGGGACTGAAAAAAAAGTGCTAATTTGTATACAGATAATCCATATCAGAATAGTTGTTGCTATACCCGTAGGTCCTGAACCAAAAATTCTATTATATCTGTCAACCATTTTTAATAAATATAACTTTACAATTCATAAATAACTTTTGAATAATTTTTATCTAACAAAATAAAAGTAAATTCAGTTAATAAATAGTATTGATAAATGTCAGTTAAGATATTAACAAATATTCCTGGACCAAGATCGTTAGAATTAGCTAGTAGGAGATCAAATAGTGTAGCTCAAGGACACGGAACAGTTTGTAATATTTATATATCAAAAGGTGAAGGTTCCCTTTTAACCGATGTCGATAATAATATTTTCATTGATTTTGCAGGAGGGATAGGAACCATCAATATTGGACATTCTCACCCTAAAGTAATAAATGCAATAAACAATCAAGTTAAGAATTATCTACACACTTGTTTTACTGTAGCTCCCTATGAAAGCTATATTAAACTTGCTGAAAAATTATCTAGTCTTGCCCCAATAAATAACCCATGCAAAGCTGCATTTTTTAATTCTGGAGCAGAAGCAGTCGAAAATGCTGTTAAAATTGCAAGATCCTATACAAACAGAAAAGGCGTTTTAGTATTTAGCCATGCGTATCATGGAAGAACATTAATGACTATGTCAATGACATATAAAGAAGATCCATATAAGAAAGGATTTGGTCCGTTTGCCCCAGAAGTATACACATTACCTTATCCAAATAATGAAAATGAATTAAATTTTGATAATACTGATTTTGATCCTAAAAATATTGCTTGTGTTGTTATTGAGCCAGTCCTTGGAGAAGGTGGATTTATTCCCGCTTCTAAAACTAAAATGATAGAACTAAAAAAATACTGTTTAGAAAATCAAATTTTATTTATTTCAGATGAAGTGCAAACTGGATTTGGTAGAACAGGGTCATTATTTGCAATTGAACAATTTGGTATCGAACCAGATATGATAACTATAGCAAAATCTATTGCAGGAGGACTTCCTTTAAGTGGCGTTATTGGAAAAGGTGAAATCATTGATTCTGTTCATATAGGTGGAATTGGAGGAACATATAGCGGTAATCCAGTATCCTGTGAAGCAGCATTAGCAGTACTTGAAATTATAGAAGAAGAACAATTGCTAAAAAATGCTAATATAATTGGGGAAACGCTTCGATCAAAAATTAATAGTATTATACCCAAATGCCCTTGGATAAAAGAAATCAGAGGAATGGGTGCAATGATAGGAATTGAAATTATTAATGATAAAACTGGGGAGCCTGATAAAGAACGAACGAACAAAATACATCAGAAAGCTCTTGAAAATGGATTAATTATGATTACAGCAGGCACATTTGGTAATGTGATACGAACACTAATGCCATTAACTATTGATAAAGATACACTTGATGAAGGTATAGATATATTAGTTAATGCACTTATAAATTATTAAGATATTTTTCATCTAGTTACATTAAAATCATCAACAATTGAATAATGAATTATGCAATCACCTCGTCCTTTATTATTCCTACCAATCGTGACTTTTATATTATTTACCAACCAAGTATATGAATATCCTAAGCCTGAAGCCCCTTTAACGAAATCTAAACCGTATTTTCTTATATAGATTTCTTTTATCTCATCTACATTTTCATAATTATTTAAAGAAATTAGTTTTATATCATATAATTCATCATTTACATATTTCATATTTAAAGCAAAGGGTTCTTTAGAGCCATTAATGAAATACCAGTACGTAGGCTCAACATAACTAAATGCTGGATACCTATACCAGGTTAATTTTCCAATATCTATATTATAGTTTCTCTTTTCTTTAACGTCAACATAGTGATCACCAAAATTAAAATTGAGAAACACTCCTTTTTTAGGGATTGCATTATAATTAACATGATTTTTACCAATAATTGGTATAATAAATAATATAATTATTATATAGAGCAATGTAGACTGTTTAATTATTTGCATAGTATTTAGAAATTCTAGGAGCACCAGATTCATTAAGATAATAAACCCATTTACCATATTTTGATGAAATTCCATACTCACTTATTTCTTTATACAATCCTTCCATTTTTTGTTGCCCATTTGAATACCATTTTTTAATGGGTCCATTAAGTTTTCCATTACGGTATGTCTTTAATTCTTGTTTATTACCATTTAAATACCAGTATATCCATGTACCTTCTTTTTTATCATAAAAATAAAAACCTTCTTTCCATAATTGACCAGAATCATGCCAACCTTTCCATAGCCCATCTCTATAACCATTCTTATAATAACCTTCATATTCTTTTTCTCCATTATCATACCAGGATATCCAAGGACCATTTATTTCCCCTCTATTACAATTTGTTTCTAATATAATATTTCCATCATTGTTAATATCAATTATCCTGCCAGTATAAGGTTTTGTATCCAAAGGTTGATAATAAATACCATCTTTTATTATTAGATTATTAATTTGAACTTCATGCTGCCCAAGAATAAAATTTATTATTAAAAAATAAATTAAAGTGAAATAATACATGCGGTTTATTTGGCAACCCATCTTTCACTATGTTCTGCCCAATTTATTTCATGAAAAGTATTATCATTTGACATATCAGAAACAAAGCGAGTTAGCATTACTCCTGTTTTACGATTTAATACCATCATAGCATTAGAGCTACCATAAGTGCCAACATATTCATAATCATTTTCAAGATTAACATTTGTTTGACCCATAAATAAAAAAGCAGCAACAATTAATGAAGCTCCCGTTATCATGCCCATAATATATTCTTTCATTTATATCTCCTTTATTTTGATGATTTTAACTGTTTATTATTTTGATACCATTTTTTTACACATTTGAATAAATGCCAGTTATCTATTCCTTTTGTACTAAAATATTCTTGTTTAAATATATTGTAGAAGTCAGCACTAATAAAATATTCCCAATCTTTGAGAACAATTGTATTTAAATCTTTTGTAGCAATCTTTATGGCTTCAGCCCATATATCAATAAAAATACATCGATGTGAATTTTCAATCATTTCAGACCATTCCATTTTATTTAAATCAATTAATATTTTATATTTAGCTTTGTATAATAATTCACTCATATTAATTGGTAGTATAATATCTTTATTAAAAACTTTTTCTAACCAAGATATAATTTTATCAAATCCCATTTCAGCAAACCCATCTACAACAAAATTTTTTGGAAGATTATCAATAAAATAATCTGGGGGATTAGGATTGCGTATTATTTTACTTTGGGAATTAATATAGCTAGGCTCGTCCGGATCAAGCCATTTAGAATTAAAAATAGTTTTATCATCAACAAAAAGAATAAAATGATCATTCATTAGCTTCATGTACCTATTAATACTTATTTATAATCATAATTTCGTGGAATCATCTTTAAAGGAAAAAGAAAATAATTAGATATTTTATTAATGGAATTATAAAATGTTTTTTGATATTTCAAATTTCATGAAATGTAATCATAAAGCTGTGTATATATTCATTAGTTTAAATTGTTATGCAAATAAAAGATATGCCAAATAATTTTCCTAAAAAAAGACGTAAAATACTTGGCCCAATAGCAAGATTTTTATTAAAAAGAGAAAAATGGAATATTATTGGTGAAATACCAAATATTAATAGAATGGTATTAATTGGCGCTCCTCACACTGCATATAGAGATGCTTGGTTTGGTCTACTTGCAATTCTTTCGCTTGATATAAAAGTAAAGTTTTTTGGTGCAAAGTGGATCTTTTCACGCTTACCAAGTCCTATACATTTTTCCAAGAATTTAGATAGACAAGGAATACCATGGCCATTTGGATGGCTTCAAAAGTATCTTTTATTGCGATTAGGTGGAATTCCTGTTTTCAGAGAAGAGAATAAAGGTTTAATAGAATCAGTATCTGAAGTTCTAGAAGGATTAAGTAGCTTTATATTATGCTTAGCCCCTGAAGGTGGAATAGAGCACGTAGATACACTCAGAAGTGGATATTATTATATATCAAAAGAACTGGATATACCTTGTGTACCTATTGAAATTGATTATAAAAATAGATGCTTTAAAATACATAAGCCAAGAAAAGTATTAGATACTTTTGAAAAAGATTCTTTAGAGGTGCAAAAGATATTTAATGGAGTAGTTGGTTATAAAAGGACCTTTAAAGCTTAATTGCAATTAATTCTATTCCAACATATGAATAGAACAAAAATAATTATTTTTCAAATAATAATTCTGTTCCCAATTGCTGGATATTCACAATATATATTAATTAAAGACAAGGATACCCGTTTCCCTTTACCGGGTGTAAACATCTATTCAAATCATTATGGGACAACTACGGATTCTAGTGGCAAATGTAATCTTTCAAAATTTAATGCTAGCGATGAAATAGTTATATCTCATATTGGTTATGAAGTAATTAAAATTAAAAAGTTGAAAGTTGATAATCCTATACTCCTATCTAGATCTAATGTGCCTATAGGTAGAGTAAGTGTTATCAGTTTTAAATCAAAAAAAGAGAGGAGAAGATATAACAAGCTTGAACGTGATGTTATTCGTGTTTATCCATATGCAGTATTAGTCAGTAAGCTTCTTATTGAATATTCAACGGTAATGGATAGTGTGAATGAACTATCCTATTTTAAAAGAAGAAAAGAAAAGAAAAGAATTTTTACTTTAATCGAAAATAAATTAATTAATAAGTATGGTAAAAAAGTAAAAAGACTTTCAAAACACCAAGGGCGCATTTTAATAAAACTCATTGATAGGGAAACAAAATATACTTCCCATCAAATTATAAAAGATTTTAGAGGGTTCTTCATAGCAGGCTTTTGGCAGATTACTGCTGTATTATTTGGTCATAACTTAAAATCAGTATATAATTCAGATACAGGAGAGGACAAATTAATTGAACATATTATCATTAATAAAATCAAAACTAATTAGTTTAAGGACTTTGAAGTCTATCGATAGCTATTCGCTCACAAATTCCTTTACTCATATCAACCATTTTATCTTTTATTTCTTCAAAGGAATAATTAATCACTAAGCTTCCATCTTCATAAAATATTTCTTCAAAAGGCACACCTAGCCAAACATCATATGTAGAATTAGGATCTTTGTATTCTAAAAAATGTGAGTTTGCTATTCGATAAACTATAATTCGCAAGTATCCAGTGAGTTCCTCACCTGTTATATCAGGATCTACAGTCCATGCCTCCCAATCGAGTTGTAAAGCATAATTAATTCCAGGGTAAAATACTTCATCAATACATTTTCCTGAATAAGCGTAACTTATTTCTATAGGTAATAGCTCATCCATGACTAACATAATAGCATAATTAATATCATCGATCTGTCTATCAGAGAAGTGCAACGCAATGGGGTCTTCAGGGGCATTTATACATACGATTTTTTTAAAACCTCTGAATAATAAAGTATCATTTAGTTGATACTTCTGAGCAAGTAATGCAAAACTGGATAAAAATAAGATGAATATGATTTTCATAATATTTAATCCATTGTTAATTCATCTTCTAGAGGAATTGAATTAATAGATGATATTCTTTTATTGGATTCATATTCTCTAATCAATAAAGCAAAAAGAATATTCCCAATAATATATAGACCTGCCGTAATCAAAAATATTTCATAGTATCTAAAATCTAATAGTCGTAACCATTCAAATACTTTTGCACTTATAAACCAGGAGGCGCTCCAAAGACTTGAACTTAACGCACTAATAAGTTCTTGATTTCTTTTTCCAACATAATTCATTAATAATTCATTTGATGCAGGATGAGCCATATGCATAAGAGGCTGCCTAAATATATAAGCTATAAGTGCAATAATTAATGCAAAAGAATAAGTAACATATAATTCCATTAACGCCATTATTACTAAACAACATATGGATAACGCTTGTACTACAACTATTGTCAGCCAATAACCATATTTCTTTCTTATAGATGGAACCAATAATGAAAAAGTAAAAACAAGAAATGCAGTTATACTGCCAAGGATACTGAATTCACTTGATGATAAATTAAAAACAGAGTTAAAAAAAAGATTTACATATGGTATTGTAAGGCCCGCTCCAATAGATATCATTATCAATGGAGATAAAGCTTTAATAATAATTTTCCAATCATAGTTTTTATATAGAGAAATAATGTTTGCATCATTATCACTAGTATCATGCTCTTTTTCATTAATACTAAGTGCAAAAAATATCGATGAAACACCAAGAATTGTAATTATCCAGAGTATACTACGTTCATTAAAATATAGAATCCATTTACCTAATGAAAAATTATTTACCCAATCTAAGCTACTAATAATAATACCAGAAAATATCGTTGCTAAAGACCAAGTCGAGGCACTTAAAGATAATGCTTCCGTGCTATTATCTGATGAAGTATTTCGAATGATAAATGGCAATGAACATACTCTCATGAGCATCATTCCAATTCCCCACAATAAAAAAGCCAATTTGATTAAAGGGACAATCTCTCTATAAACTGATTCTATTATTAATGCGCTAGTCAAGGGAACGATCAATGCAGCTAAAATAAAGAATGGTTTTAACTTTTTTCCCCGTATATATATACCCAAAGGTAATGCAAACGCTAAAGCTCCAATAAATCTTAGTGAATTGAAAGATGCTATTTCAGGATCACTAAAGCCCTGTTTCCTAAGGAAAATATTTAGAACTAGTATAAATGCAACATGAATTAAACTAAGAGTGAATTCCAACATGACCAACAGGTGAATCATTCTTGGAAGATTCCAATAACTACGAATTAGATTACGTAGCATAATGAGAAATTTGTATAACTAGGATTTTATTAATTTGGAGCCACAATCACTACAAAACTTGGCATTGTGTTCAATATCTTCTTTATTACAAACAACACATTTAATCCGTTTTTTCTTTTTTGCAGCAAAAGTGATTTCTGATGTTACAATCCCTGTTGGGACTGCTATAAGTCCATATCCCATAATCATAACGACAGCAGCAATTGCCTGTCCCAAGTTTGTAATGGGAGAAATATCTCCATATCCAACCGTAGTTAAAGTAACAATGGCCCAATAGATACCTCTTGGAATACTATCGAAACCACCAGCCTCTCCTTCAACCAAATACATTATTGATCCTAAAATGATTACAATATTCATTACCGCAAATACAAAGACAAAAATTTTCCTTCGACTAGCAATCATGGCTTGTTTCAGAAAATCCGCTTCCCCCATAAACTGAACAAGTTTTAAAACTCTAAAAATTCGTAATACTCTTAAAACTCTTATTATAGAAAACACCTGAGTACCTGGAAAGAGAAGACTTATGTATGTAGGAAGTACTGCAAGTAAATCAATGATTCCAAAAAAACTAAAAATATAACTAAGTGGTCTTCGAATAGAATAAATACGAAGCAAATATTCAACAGTAAACAATATAGTAAATATCCATTCAGCAATGTTAAACAGGGCACCATATCTTAAATGATAATCATCAACGCTATCTAACATAACTGTTATGATACTTAATACAATTGTAATAATTAATAATAGGTCAAATATTTTTCCAGCTTTTGTATCAGTGCCAAAAATAATTATTTTAATCTTTTCACGTATAGGATTCATCTTTTTTTAAGTACTAGTTATATATTTTGTTTTTCTATACCAACTTGGTTTCATTTGAATCTTTTGGTTAATTCTTTCTCGTATTAATAAAAGTGCGTTATTATTAGGCACCCAATTATTATACAGGTCATTTGCAATGAAAATTTTATCAGGAAATTTTCTTTTCTCCGCTGGGGAAAATCCTCTCCTTTTCATTTCAGAAATTAAATCTAAATATCTTTTATGTAAGTATTTACCTTTATTATAGAAAAAATAAACATGACCTTTATTTAGAGTATATTTTTTTGGAACCTTTGATTCATTATACCCACATTTGCTTACTAATGTTCTGCGCAAAGAACCTGCAACCATAAATATTTCTCTATATTCTGCAATTAAATGCTGATCTGTTAGTTCACTAGGCTGAACTAGATTAATCCTTGTCATAATTTGATCTTATATGTAAAACAATATATATACTATAACACGAATATTAAATGAAATATTCAGTATCCAAAATTTTATAGAAATAAAAATGATTCGCAAGTATTCTTATCCTTATTAAGTTATAAATATGAAACTCCAAAATAAAACAGTATTGAATATGTTAAATAATGCTCTTGAACTAGAATTAGCAGGTGTTGTGAAATACACTCATTATGCATTCATGGTTCAAGGCCCATATAGATTAACTGTTGTTCAATGGCTGAGAAGCCAAGCACAAGAGTCCTTAATACATGCTGAAACAGTGGGTGAACATATTACTAGTCTTGGAGAGCATCCATCACTAAAAATTAGCGACCTGTTAGAAACACATAAACATTCTACCAAGGATATCCTAAATGAATGCTTAGAGCATGAGAGAGATGCTGTAAAAGCTTATTATAAATTACTCAAGAACGTGGAAGGAAAATCTATAATGTTGGAGGAGTTTGCTAGAAGTCAGATTGCAGCCGAAGAAATGCATGAAGCTGAAATAAAAAAAATGTTAAGAGATAATTTTTAATATTGGGATTGCTCTTTAACTAATACATCATATAATTCGACCACATCATCAATAGAAAAACTTTCTAAATACCCGTAACCACGCAATATTCCTTCTATCTCCATAGAAAGGCCTGATTGATAGTAATCAACTAAATCATCCAATCTTTTTGCTGATTCGATTACTGTA
>Ga0207989_1001073_pt1 | contig 14208 bp, 9 predicted proteins | sample ETNtaG_7_FD_185777 | JGI IMG/M metagenome (GOLD analysis project Ga0207989, IMG submission 185777) | Marine microbial and viral communities from oxygen minimum zone, Eastern Pacific Ocean - ETNP201406SV65 (SPAdes) (version 2) | ecosystem: Environmental > Aquatic > Marine > Oceanic ... | reverse complement strand
GTGATTTTTCTTTGGATAATTATGCTTATTGTGAAACAAACGGGGATTCTCAATTGAATAATTTTTCCATTGAACATGATAAAACGATGCTCATACCTTTCATCAAAGATGCACTAAGAGAGTTAACTATTCCACTGAATGTTCTTGCTTCACCCTGGAGCCCTCCTGATTGGATGAAGACCAATGGAGAAATGAATAATGGTGGAAAATTAAAGGATGAATATCGGGATTCATGGGCACATTATTTCTGCAAGTATATCAGAGCTTATGAAGACGAAGGGATACCTATTTGGGGTGTTTCAGTTCAGAATGAACCTGCTGCAAAACAGGTTTGGGATTCTTGTCTTTATTCAGGCAAAGAGGAAAAGATATTTGTGAGAGATTTTCTGGGTCCGACTTTCACCAATAATCATCTCCAAGATAAGAAAATTGTTATCTGGGATCACAACAGGGATATTATGGTGGAACGGGCGAGATCTGTATTAAGTGACCCAGAAGCATCAAAATATGTTTGGGGAACTGGGTTCCACTGGTATAACGGTGATCACTTTGACAATGTTCAGAAAGTTCACGATGAATTTCCTGATAAACATTTAATTTTTACGGAGGGGACACAAGAAGGAGGTACCCATGTTGGCTCTTGGGATCTGGGAGAAAGATATGCTAGATCAGTTATAAACGATATGAACCGATGGACTGTCGCATGGATAGACTGGAATCTGCTTTTAAATGAAAAGGGTGGACCCAATCATGTAGGTAATTACTGCAGTGCACCTATTATTGTTGATACGAAGAATAATAAAATCCTTTACCAAAGTTCTTACTATTACCTAGGACATTTTTCACGGTTCATAAAACGTGGTGACCATATTATCCAGTGTGATGTGGACTCAAGCTCCCTACTTGCGCTTGCTGCTCTAGATAGCTCAGGGTCTTTAACAGCTGTTATTATGAACGAGAACGATGATTCAATTGATTTTACGTTGGAATTGAGTGATGAATCTTTTCCACTCCGGATATCTCCCCACTCAATTTTCACAATTGTTTTGAATTCAAACTAAATGTCCCTTACCTAAAAATGTTTATAAGTATTTCCGGTGAGGAAATGGTTATGATCAGGAACGCTGGCAGGCTTGATCCATTCCTCATGAGCATTGTAAGCAGTGATGATCACTGGATGTATGTATCCAGCACCGGTTGTTTAACAGCTGGACGAAAACATTCTGAGAATGCCTTATTCCCATATGTGACAGATGATTTACTTCATGTAAATGGACATTTCACCGGTCCCATTACCGTTATAAAGCTGAAAGAGGCCAATGGGAAGACTCTCAAAGATTGGGAACCATTTTCATTGTGGGCATCGGAATATCAGATTGAGCGAAATCTATATAAAGGAGCCATTGGTAATTCGGTGGTCTTTGAGGAGATTAATTTATGTGTGGGGCTTGTTTTTCGCTATCAGTGGTTCAATAGCAGGAAATTCGGGTTTATCCGACGTGCAACATTAATAAACAATAATGACCATAGTATTGATATTAATTTAGTTGACGGTTTACAAAATGTAATGCCCTCAGGAATAGCGCTCCATACACAACAGACTATGAGCAATCTTGCTAATGCCTATAAAATTTCTGAATATTTTCCTGATACTAACTGTGCTCTTTTTTCTTTAAACGCACTTTTATTGGACCGCCCGGAGCCAGGCGAATCCTTGAGAACTAATGTGGTTTGGTGCTCAACCCAAACTCCGTATTTAATTTCAATTTCAAATGAAATGCTAAAAACATTTAAGAGAGAGGGAAATTTTATAGAACAACATAGGTTAACTGGAAAATCAGGCTCTTTTCTTATAAATATGACTGAATCTCTACCACGTTCTGGTGAACTATCTTGGGATATATTAGCTGATGTGAATAAAACTCAAGCTGGTATTGCATTCTTGGAAAGAATGATTCAGAATACAGATGATTTAGAAGATGAGATTAATAATAGTATTCGTAAAGGAACAGAAGAATTAAGAATAAATATAGGTAGTGCAGACGGATTTCAGGTTAGCAATAATGAGATGGAGGATCTCCATCACACATCAAACGTCCTCTTTAACATAATGAGAGGGGGAGTTTTTGTTGATAACTACATAGTAGAAAAAAATAATTTTTTTCATTTCTTAAATATTAGAAATAAAGAAATTGCAGAAGAATTCAGTAATAAGTTGTCATCATTTCCAGAGTCAATCGAAATTACTGGATTATTAAAATTAGCTCTAAAGACAAAAAATAGTTCATTCATACGACTATGTCACGAATATTTGCCTTTAACATTTGGTAGAAGGCATGGAGACCCAAGCAGGCCTTGGAATTATTTTAACATACAGGTTAAAGATAAATCAGGTGTGCAATTATTCTGCTATGAAGGAAATTGGAGAGATATTTTTCAGAACTGGGAGGCATTGGCGCACAGCTATCCCGAAACATTTATTTCAATGGTATGCAAATTTCTAAATGCCTGTACCGCTGATGGATATAATCCATACAGGATAACTGAAAGAGGGATTGAGTGGGAGGTCATAGATCAAAACGATCCATGGAGCTATATAGGTTATTGGAATGACCATCAGATCATATATCTTTTGAAATTGATGGAACATCTTCACAGGTATGATAATTCAATCATTTCCAAGTATTTAGGCATGGAAATATTCAGTTATACTAATATTCCATACAGAATAAAAGATTTTAAGAGTATCTTGGATAACCCTAAACAAACCATTGATTTTGATTCTGAACTGAATTCAAAGGTCGACCAAATGGTACACAAAATTGGAACGGATGGAAAGTTGATCTTTGATTCGAATCAAGGAATATATCATGTAAATATGTGTGAAAAACTTTTGGTTCTTGTTCTGTCCAAGATGTCTAATTTTATCCCAGAGGGTGGAATATGGATGAATACGCAAAGGCCCGAATGGAATGATGCAAATAATGCTCTTGTTGGTAACGGACTCTCAATGGTTACACTGTGCTACCTAAGACGCTATATAATATTTTTCAGGGAACTTTTATTGAGCATTGAGGTGAACACATTATACATCTCTATCGAGGTTTCTGATTGGTTAAAATGTATTACCTCAATTTTAGAGAGTGATACTCTAAGATCTTATCATGATACAAAAGATCCTGAAATTAGAATGAAAATAATTTGTCAGTTGGGATCGGCTTTTTCTGATTACAGAGAGAAAATATATAGAAACGGATTTTCAGGGAAACAAAAGGTTAAAATACAGAAAGTTGGTGTTTTTCTTGATTTGACAATGAAATGGTTGGATGAAACAATACGTTCTAACAAAAAAAACAATTTGTTTCATGCCTATAACATCATTCGAACAGAGAGAAAACACTCAACTGCGTTTATTGATAATCTCTATCCAATGCTGGAAGGTCAGGTGGCAGCTTTAAGCTCCGGTGTCTTGAACTCAGATGAATCAATAGATTTATTAGGTGTTCTATTTAAAAGTAAAATGTTTCGTTTAGATCAAGACAGCTTTATGCTCTATCCAGAAAATGATGTTATATCTTTCATGGAGAAAAATATAATTCCCACTAGCTTAGTTAAGCAGAATAAACTGCTTTCAAAAATGTTAGCAGAGGAAAATACAGATATCATTGATAAAGATATAAAAGGTCAATATCGTTTTAACCCAGATCTTAAAAATTCATTTGACCTTTATGAAGCACTGGAAAAACTTGAGAAAGATGACCTTCACAATATTAATATGGAAAAACAAACAGAAAAAATCCTTGAAATATTTGAAATTGTTTTTGAGCACCGATCCTTTACCGGAAGGTCAGGGACTATGTTTGCTTATGAGGGTATTGGTTCAATTTATTGGCACATGGTATCGAAATTATTACTGGCGGTGCAGGAAGTATTTTTTAAGGGTGTATCTAAAATGGAGGACACAAAAACTCTTAAAACAATAGGTAGGTTATACTATAAGATCAGATCAGGATTGAGTTCAACAAAAACTCCACATCAGTATGGCGCGTTTCCTTTTGACCCCTACTCTCACACTCCAAAGAATGCAGGGGCGCAGCAACCGGGAATGACGGGACAAGTAAAAGAAGAAATTATTACAAGAATGGGAGAATTGGGCTGTTTTATTGAAAATGGGCAACTGGAATTTAATCCGAAATTATTGAGAAGATCTGAGTTTCTGATTGAGGAAAAGAATTTTAGTTTTATTAATATATATAAAAAAAAGAAAAATATGACTGTGGGGAAAGACCAGCTTGCTTTTACTTATTGTCAGGTACCTATTATATATGATTTAGTTGATAAAGAATGGCAAATTGAAATTCAATTGAATGATGGCTCAAATGAAAATTTCAAAGGTAGAAAAATCAGCAAAAGTCTTAGTAGACATGTTTTTAAAAGAACTGGTAATGTTCGTAGGATAAGATTGGCTTGTCCAACATCGGAACTGTTATTTTAATTATTGGATAATTATATAAATATTAAGATAATATTTTATACTATGATTTCTGCCTTTCAACATACTTAAAAGTGATATAAAAGAATTATAATGCAATTTTTTAAATTCATTTTTTTTATAGTAGCAGTTTTATCGGCATTGTATCCAAATAGTAATAATGAAAGAAATATTAAAACATTTGTAACTGATGTAATGATAGAAGTGGAACTGAATTATTTATTATATCTTCCGAGTGACTATAGTTATTCGAAAAAGGCATATCCTTTAGTCCTTTTTCTCCATGGGGCGGGGGAACGTGGTGAAGATATTGATCTTGTTGAGAAACATGGTATCCCAAAACTGATTAATATGGGGAAAGATTTTTCATTTATCACCATTGCTCCTCAATGTCCATTTGACCGTTGGTGGTCAGATATAGTTTTTGTAAAAGCATTAATATCGTTAATTGAAAAAACAAAAACCCAATACAACGTAGATGACTCTCGTATCTATGCAACTGGTTTAAGTATGGGTGGATATGGTTCCCTGGCGATTGCGATGGAAAGACCAGATCTATTTTCTGGAATAATTCCGATATGTGGTGGCGGAGACTTGAATAAGATAGGTAGATTAAAGAATATGCCAGTTTGGTTATTCCATGGTGATGCAGACACAGTCGTTCCCGTTGAAAATTCGACGAAGATATATGATGTGCTGAAATCTATTAATGATAATGTAAAGATAACCATATATGAGAATGTAGGCCATGATTCGTGGACAGAGACTTATGATAATAATGATATATATGAGTGGTTATTAAATCAAAATAAATAAAGGTCCAAATTCTTGAAAATTTCAAATACTATTAAATATTTATCTATTCTATCCATTATTCTCTTGACTGGAATGCGTTGTAGTTCTGTTAGGGATAACCATGTAAATAGGCAATTTTCTAAACAGTTGTTCTCGGTGCAGGATGGCAGGATCATTTCACCGGAAGGGAATGTTACGGCACTTAAAGGATGTAATCTCGGAAACTGGCTGGTTCTAGAGATGTGGATGCTGGATCAGGTCACCGATAAACATCACGACCAATACACATTTGAATCTGTTCTTGAGGAGCGCTTTGGGAATGATAAAAAACATAAGCTGATGGAACTCTACAGAGAAAACTGGATCACTGAAGAAGATTACAAAACAGTACGGTCATTCGGAATGAATACTGTACGGTTGCCGTTTCAGTACAATATTTTGATGGATAAGGACAAACCCTATTCTCTCAGGAAAAATGCATGGGTCTGGCTAGACAGGGCAGTACAGTGGGCAGAAAAAAATGAACTATCTGTTATCCTTGATCTTCACGGAGCTCCCGGAAGGCAAAGCGGCATGGATCACACAGGAAGAAGTAATTATAACCGTTTATGGAAGGACAAGGAATATCAGGACCAGACAGCCTGGCTGTGGAAGGAAATATCAAAACATTATATAAACAATCCTACTATTGCAGCGTATGACCTTTTGAATGAACCCTGGGGAGGAACTGAAGAAGAACTTCGTGATTTAATATTTCGCCTTTTCAAGGAGATACGAAGTCTTGGAGATGAACATATCATCATTTTTCCTGGTCATTACAGTGGGATCGATTTTTACTTTGAAGACATTGAACCTGATTTTACTAATTACATTTACACAGCCCATTTCTACCCTGGATTTTTTGGATGGGGTGCGCCTGTTCCACAGATTCACTCAGGATTCTTAAGTAATGGATTGCAAGATTGGCATAAAAAGATGGAGAGGCTCAAGATTCCTCTTCTTATTGGGGAATTCAATGTGGTAGCTAAAAAAGCAGGAGGCGGTGAAATGATGAGGCGTTATTATGATGTGTATGAAGAATATGGATGGCCTGCGACTATGTGGTCATACAAGGTTCTCACCAAACAGGGTGGTATTAAGGAAATGAATTGGGGAATGGTGACAAATAAGGATTCGCTTTTAGTATTGGACCTGAACAACGATAGCCTGAATGAAATTGAGTCCTGGTTCAGGAGACTATCATCGATGGAGATTGCAGTTGATGAAAATTTGCGTTTCTGGTTGACAACAAATGAGAAAACGCTTTCACTGGCAGATCTCCCACCTTTGCCACCACCCATTAAATCTGTGGATGTCAATGATCCTCTCCCTGTGACATGGTCAGCTATGGACATTGGTGGGTCACTCTCAGGAGGGCAAAAGATAAATAAGGATACATGGACCATTTATGGAGGAGGTGACGATATCTGGACAGCAAGTGATCAGTTCAGGTTCGTGTACACAGAGATAGAAGGCGATTTTTCATGCACCGTTTCCGTTAATGATCTTCTGAACACTCATTCTTATGCTAAGGCAGGACTCATGGTCAGAAACAGTCTTGCTGGTCATTCATCCCATGCACTGGTCAATGTTTTTCCATATGGTAACACCGAATTTGGATACAGGAGTAGTGATGGCGAAACCATGTCTGCAATATCAGGACTGGTTCTCTCTATACCAGGTGCTAAATTAAGATTGGATAGAAAAGAAAACACTCTCACCGGGATGGTATATGTAAATGATCGATGGGCAGAGTCGGGGTCAGTCACGATTCCCGGATTTAATGAAAGGATACTCCTTGGTTTGGCAACTTTAAGTCATGATAACAAGCAGTTAACCAAAGCGGTTTACTCAAATCTGAAGATTACACAGAATAATTAATTACTGTGATTCTATATTATATACAATAACTGATAATAATGCCTAAATAGGTTTTGAGGTTGTCTCGGATATTGTTTCAACCGGATTTATAAGAGGACTTATCGAGAAGTTTATAAATGAATTAACATGGTCAGGTGTGCAAGGGAATCAAAATCATGCAAACCAAGCGCTTGACTAACTTTTGATATCATGGGTGTGTTTCGATAGATTCGTTCGCAAACACTGAATATTTCCACTGCAATAGCATCTAATTCTTGCATTGATTTTTCTTCCTGTTTTGTCTGAGTGATTAAATGAATAATACTAGGATGACCTATAATCAGGAACCTGATAATTGCTGCTTTCAGCAAGATGTGTCTAAAATAAAGCATCAAATCATCAAAATGAATGTATGGATCTTGAAAGAGTAAATTTACCAGATATCGCTCCATATATACATCCATTCTATTTGAAAATAATTTCTCGAATTCACTTTTTCTACTTTTGTAAGCATCAAAAAAAGGTTCACTAAATCTAACTGGAATTTGAAAAATATTGTGGGTTTCTGATTTAGAAACTGAATAATCTTTTATATCATTTAAATATGATTTAATTGAAGATTCAACCAACGAATTATATTGTAAACGATTTTTACCACCAAGGGCTTTCGAGAGAATAATTTCATTAATCAGAATTAATGCAGCATTATTTTCCATGGGAATTTTCTCATATGTTTCCGTCATAAGATTTAAAAACTCATTATTTTTTATGAGCGAAAGCCCTTCTTCAATAGGTTCCAGGTTTGTATTTTGATTTTGTTTATTAAAGTGTGGATAAATCTTTTTAGCAATAAATATCAATGCAAACATTTTCTGTCTGAAAGTTGGTTGAAATTTTGATTCTAATGTATCGATCATAATTTCTCGAAATTGTTTATAATATTGAAGATATAGCGAGTTACCATTCTCGATAGGTACATGTAATAGTGTCTTTTTAATATTATCCTTATATTCTACTCTATTCATAGAATGATCTGTTAAAAGACTCTTTCTGACTATTTCGGGACAACCAAAATCTCCACTGAGCTCAAAATTAGTTTCATGTAAAGTAATTCGTCTTGAAATGTGGAACAGGTTCCTGGAAGAGTTTTCTCTCCAAAATCTCTTTGAAGGTTGCAAAAACCATCTTTTGCTAAAAACGAGCATGATTGATCCTCTTTAAGTTTAATATGTCCGAACCTATTAAAACCTTCATGTTCACCTTTTTTATATCTCTTAATATTTTGTTTTAGTTGTGATTTCCCTCCTGGAGTCCGCATTAAATGTGATTTTATTCTACGGTAACTTGGTTTATCAATATGAATATTCCACCCTGCACAACAAGTCAATTCACAGTCAGAACCAATGCAAGAAAATTCGTTCATATATTTTAGTGCAGTTACGGTAATATTTATGGTTTTCTTGTTCACCTTCTTATTGTAGTTAAATTAAGAATTTGAGGAAAATTAAATTAGACAGAGTTAATAATATATATTTAATGGATAGAGGAAAAATATAAATAATAATCTGCTATAATCTATATTTTTTATTTTTAATTTTTTCATCGACAAAATCAAAGAATCAACTTTTTTGTAAACGAAATGAATTTATACATTAATAATCCTATTTTATCTTTATGCATGATCGTACGGAATGAAGAGAAAAATCTATCTTCCTGTCTTGAAAGTGTTCAGGATATTGTCGATGAAATGATTATCCTCGATACAGGCTCGACAGACAATACGATTCAGATTGCAAAAAGGTTCGGTGCAGATATATACCATTTTAAGTGGTGCGATGACTTTTCTGCCGCACGGAATGAATCTATAAAATTTGCTAAGGGAAAGTGGATTTTATGGATGGATGCCGACGAACAATTTGATTACAGGTCAAAGGAAGAGTTGAGTTCAATTATAAAATTAACTCAACATCCAATGGGAGTTAATATTAACATTAGAAATCTATCATCAAAAAATGAGAGTTATGGTACTGCCTATAGATTATTTTCCAATCACTTTGGTATCCATTTTAAGAATGTCGTTCACGAACAGGTTTCTTACAGTTTGAAAGAGATGAAGGCTGTGATTATTAATTCAAATATTGTTATTGATCATTTTGGCTATGATGAAGACCAATATGATCAGGGAAAAAAACGTAAAAGAAATCTTCCACTACTGCAGAGGATGATTAAAGATAATCCGTATGATTTTTTTCCACATTTCTTATTGGGACAACATTATTCTGGTGATACAAATACTCAAGAAAAAGCGATACATTATATAGAGAAGTTTTTAAATATGAATTCCAATGAACCAAAATTAATTGCAAGTGCATATACAACACTTGCGGATATCTATTTTTCAAAAAATGATCTATTTCTTGCAAAAGATAAGGTTAAAAAATCACTTGAGACAGCTCCTAATCAATTGGTAGCCTTCTATCAGTTTGCAAAAATTGAATTTGCTCAGAAACGATATCAAAAAGCAGTTGACTATTTAGAAGACTTGTGTGAAAGATTAAATGATATCAGGAGTTTCAAATCGGAAAATGCACTTGACACTGTTTTTACAAAAAATCATATTAACGGTTTTTTTATAAAAATAATTATGTTCAATTTAAACCAAGAAAAGTCTTTGAGATTGATGGTTAATCTGTGGATATCCTGTGAGGGATACGGTGAAATGAGTCAAATCTTCTATGAATGGGATGATCTCGAAAGGGAAAAATTTATTCAAAATATTGTTAGTATTGGACATTCTGAACCTCACTGGAAAATATTGAATGAAATTTCTGGTTTTCTACACCTAATGAAAAATGATTACGAGGGAGCTTACTCTGTTTTTCAGAATTTATTTGATCATGAACATAGAAATACTTTTACCATCAAATCCCTGGCTGGTATACATGCAAAATTGGGTAAAATTGATGAGGCCGCAGCTTTACTAAGTTTACTATCATGAAATCAACCATTTCTCTTTGTATGATCGTCAGAGATGAAGAAAATTCTCTTAAATTTTGTCTTAACAGTGTTAAAAATATTGTAGACCAAATGGTAATCGTTGATACCGGGTCAAAAGACAAAACCATTCAGATTGCAAAAAATTTAGGGGCGGATGTTCATCAATTTCAATGGAGTGACAGTTTTGCAGAAGCCCGAAATGAATCAATCAAATACGCCGATGGAGATTGGATTTTATGGATGGATGCGGATGAAACATTGGATCCAAGCTCAATAGCTGAATTAAAGAAAATAACACAAGATAAAAATAAGGATTATTTTTATAGTGTCCGGATAAGCAGTAGGAATAATTATCAGAGTAAAGTGATCTATTCAGATGCGCACCGGTTATTTCCTAATGGACTTGGAATCCGATTTGAAAATCGAATTCATGAACAGATTTATTATTCAGCGATAAGCGCTGGAGCACAAGAAAAGATCACAGGAATACACATATTGCATGAAGGGTATAATCTCACAGAAGAAGAATATAAAAATAAATTATTGCGAAATCTTCCATTATTGGAGAAGATGGTTGAAGAAGATAGACAAAATAGTTATGCCCATTATACTTTAGCACAAAATTATTCTGGATTGAAACAATACGAAAATGCAATTATACATTTCAAAATTGCCATTAAATCGGATACATTGGGAAACTCTCTAACCACTGATGCCTTGAATGTTATGTCTCAAACCTATTCATATTTGGAAGAGTGGGAGAAAGCAAAAAAATATTCCAAACAATCAATAAAATTGAACCCTATGCAATCAGGGGCCTTTTATATGTTATATAAGTGTTCCGAACAGCAAAATAATTATAAAGAATCGGTAGAGTATTTAACATTGCTTTTACGAAATACCAAAAAATTGAACTCACAACCTAATAATATTGGAAATGATGTATTAATTAGTGAACATAAAATTATTAAAACGCTCGGAGATACGTATACAAAATTAGGGAGGAAGGACAAAGTCTTTGAATTCTATTCCCAATTGAATGGGGAAGCACTAACGAAAACTATTCTGTGGAAAATTATACATATAACAGGGGAGTTAGGTGAATGGGACAGATTAATTGGAATCCTTGAAAAATATCTGGAAAATAATAACAATTCAGAGATAGAAATATACGATATTTTAGGTCAGTGCTTTATTAAAACGGATCAAATGAAAAAAGCATTGAACTTCTATTTAAAATTATATAATAGTGATGAATCAAGTAAAATTGTATTAAGACGAATAGCTACATTATATGCAAAACTTGGGAATATAGAAAAAGCCGAACATTTTATTGAAAAAATGAATCGTATCACATAGTTATTACCCACAATTCTATCTACTAAATATGATTGTATTTAAGTAAATATTAATTAGTTATAATATATTTTTATCAATTTATATAATATTGACTATACTTCTATAAATATTATCATTTATTCAATAATAATACTGATATTTTATTTTTATATATTATTATTATTGAATTTTATTAAAGTTTGTTGATTTATATCCGATATTCTTACTGAGCCATCAGGCTACTGAAATAAATAAGAGATAAAATTTTCAATCTAGAATATTTTATCTGGGACAAGTAATAGTGACTCAATGACAAGGATGTCATCACAAATAATAAGCACGGAGGTTAAAAATGAGTCTTTTTAAAATACATGCAAATACACCGGCATTGACTGCTCTGAATTCGATTTACAGATCCAGTAATAATATTGCCGTACACCAAGCCAGGCTTGCATCTGGAAAAAGGATCAACACAGCAAAAGATGATTCAGCTGGGTATGCGATTGCCCGTTCACTGGAACAAAGAGCCCAAGGTTTGAGAGGAGCTTTAAGCAATGTAAGGAATGCAAAAAGTATTCTTAGTATTGCTGAGGGTGGGTATCAGGCTCAAATGGATGTCTTGCTAACAATTAAGGGTAAAACGGTACAAGCAGCTGATTCGAGTCTCAGTAGTGAACAAAGGACTGCAGTACGTAATCAGGTTAGGGAATTACTTAATGAGGTTGATGATATATCATCTCAGGCAAAATGGAATGGTAATGATATTTTTGGGTCGACCTTTTCATTTCATGTCGGCGCTGATAAAGATGATAAGTTAGCAGTTGCTATGACTGCATCAACCTCAGCTAAAGTAGGTGGTGATACATCAGCAGATCTATCTTCTATGGGAGCTACTGGTGGAACCTATTCCATTGAGGATGAAACGAAATCTGCCTTGGCAATTGGTGCTGTTGACACAGCTATACAGGCGCTCGCAACTGTGATCCAGGGTATTGGTGATACAATCATACGGCTTGGTCTAAAATCAGATGCACTTTCCATTACTGCAGCAAATACTGAAGCCACACGAAGTATGTATGAAGATGCTGACATGGCACAAGAGCAAATTGAATTTCTAAAACACCAGATCGTTCAACAGACAGGAATCTCTGCTTTGAGTCATGCTAATTCTTCTCCGCAGATAGTTCTTTCATTGTTCAGATAGATTGATTATAAGTGATATGGGGAAGATGGGATTAAAGCTCTTCCCCAGATATTAATAATGAACATCAAATTCAATTTAAGGAGAAAACAATGAAAGAAGGAATCTTAGGAATAAAAGAAGTAGCAGACTACCTAAAAATGAGACAACAGACGGTATACCGATTAGTGAAACAGAAGAGGATTCCTGCTTTAAAGATTGGTGGCCAATGGAAGGTCAAACAGCAACATCTTGATAAGATGTTTGATAAAATGCTCCAGGATAAATTAAAAGAATTCCAACTGTAAACTGAAAAGATAAGGTAGTATCATTAAGCCTCCTCAAAAAATAAGTTGAGGGGGCTTTTTATTAATATTCATTAATTTTAATGAATATTATATATAACTATTAAATAATTATTAATTCATATTATTATTAATAAATAAATATGATGAATAATGTTTATCCATTAATAATTATAAATTTTATAGAATTATACTGTATTTTTCATATATATAATTATTTCACATGAATAATACAGAAAATTTATTTTTTTTCATATTCTTTCCGATAATGAGTGTTGAGAACAAAGAGCTTGAAAAAGCTGATTAACGGGGGAAATATTGAGTTTCCTTTGTTTAAGTGTTGTTTAAGCTAAAGTAAATAGAAAAAATAAAAAACGGAGGAATAAAATGAGTCTTTTCAGAATTGGAGCAAATATCCAAGCAATGGATTCTCTCAGATCCCTATATGGTCTTAATCAGGAAATGGGACAACGCCAGTCCCGCCTTGCATCCGGTAGACGGATCAATACGGCTCGGGATGATACAGCAGGTTATGCTATCGCCAGATCCTTAGAAGCGCGCAAGCATGGTTTAGGCGCTGCCCTTTCAAATGTGCAGAATGCACAGAGCCTGTTGGCTATTGCAGAAGGCGGCTACCAAAACCAGATGGAAATCCTACAGACCATCAAAGATAAAACAGTTCAGGCTTCTGATAGAGCAGTGAGTGATACCCAGAGAGCATCCATAGACAGACAGGTGTTTCAGCTGTTGACAGAGTTGGACGAAATTGGTGCACAGACAAAGTGGTCAGGTACGACCTTGATCAATGGTGCAAGCAATAGATCTTTCTCTTTCCATGTTGGTGGAGATACAGGAGAAGAGTTACTGGTCACGCTGGATAAGTCAAATAGTTCTACACATGGTTTAAGTGCGGTAGCCACAGCGGCCGGAGCAGGAACTATTGGTACTGGTACCAGTGTTGACGGTGCTGACACTGCTATCGATGTTGTAACTACTGCTATAGATAGCTTGGCCGGTTTTATCCAGAAGATCGGTGATACCATGATTCGCTTAGGAAAGAAGAATGACTTTCTTTCTGTGAGTTATGCCAATACTGATGCAGTACGAAGTCAATATGAGGATGCTGATTTTGCTGTGGAGCAGATGGAATTATTGAAGCTCCAGATACTGCAGGGAACATCAGTGAGTGCATTGGCTCAGGC
>Ga0207989_1001062_pt1 | contig 14340 bp, 10 predicted proteins | sample ETNtaG_7_FD_185777 | JGI IMG/M metagenome (GOLD analysis project Ga0207989, IMG submission 185777) | Marine microbial and viral communities from oxygen minimum zone, Eastern Pacific Ocean - ETNP201406SV65 (SPAdes) (version 2) | ecosystem: Environmental > Aquatic > Marine > Oceanic ... | reverse complement strand
AATCTGCTGGAGGGTACGTGGGTCATCTAGATTATTCCAGTGCTCTTTGTCACATATCACGCGTGCGTCTGTGCGCATGGTCCCGGTCTGCGGTAGCGTCTGAATACAGTCATCCACGTGGTTCCATGTGGGCACCTTTTTTTGATGCCTCCCTCGGATACCTTGAGGAGAGCGTGATGGAGGTCGATGTCCCCTTCCTGCTAGAAGCGGGTATGAGTCGTCGCCGATGTGAGGTTAGTGGGCTATTTTTCTGGACATCAGACCCATCTAGAGTGACGTGTGGTGATACCAAGCAGGATGAATACACCTTCATCGGTACCCCTTCAATCCAAGGTTTCGATCAACGTGGACCAGCCCTGAAGGATTCCATTCGATCTGCCTTCCGCTCTTTCTTTGAAACTCGTGGTCACACCCACGTCGATAGGTATCCTGTCTTGGCGCGTTGGCGCGATGATATCCATCTGACAATCGCTTCGATCGCTGATTTTCAACCTCACGTTACTTCGGGACTGGTGGAACCCCCTGCTAATCCACTTGTGATATCTCAGCCATGTATCCGTCTTGTGGACATTGCAAGTGTCGGGCGTTCTGGACGGCATCTCACGACCTTTGAGATGATGGCGCATCACGCCTTTAATCGGCCTGATTCGGGTGAGGTACACTACTGGGTGAATGAGTGCGTGCAGATGTGTCATGAATTGATGGTCGAAGGTTTCGGGATACCTTCTGCCTCTGTTACCTATGTTGAGAACCCATGGTATGGTGGAGGTAATGCAGGTGCTGCGGTCGAGGTCATAGTCGATGGGCTGGAGTTGGCCACATTGGTGTTCATGGATCTTGAGGCAGCTGATGATGGTCCTGTCGAGATTGCGGGACAACGGTACCAGACGATGCCTCTGCAGATCATCGATACGGGATATGGTCTTGAGCGGCTGTGCTGGTCAGCAGCGGGTACTCCTACGATTTACGATGCGATTTATCCTGGAACGATTGAGCACATCAAGGGCCTTGCCGATTTGGACGCCCGTTTCAGGGCACTCGGAGATCTTGATCTGGATGGGATCTTGACCGAACTATCACGGTCTGCTGGTCTGCTTGACCTCGATCTTGGAGGTGATCTTGCACCGCTTAGAGCGGGGATGATCGATCGGCTGACAGCTCGAGGTCACAGACTCGATGATGTGACGTTGCGCGCCATTATTGAGCCCTTGGAATGCGTGTATGGCCTTGCAGACCACCTTCAGGCCCTGTGCATGATGCTTGGCGATGGCCTTGTTCCCTCAAACTCACGCGCTGGTTATCTCGCTCGGATGGTTGCTCGTCGAGCCATTCGTATGCGGCATGGGCTGAACATAATGGCTGAACTTCCTGCCTTGGCCACTGCACACATCCAAGCGAATGATCTGACTCCATCGACTCAGACCGTTGAGGGGATTATCGATATGCTCGGAGCAGAGGAGGTGAGGTACAAAGACGTCCTCTCTCGGGGGGTGGCAGTAGTCAAACGAATGTTAGTCGATGTTCCCATTGATGCCCTGTCTGTTGATGATGACGTTCTGTTTCAACTCAACGATACGCATGGTCTGAACCCTGACGCAGTATGTTCGATTGCCAAGGAGCATGGCTGGCCTAGCATCCATGTGCGAGAGGGCATCGACGCCGAGTTGGCAGTTCGCCATGAGGCCGCCGCAATGACCAGTGGGGCAGGTGATGGCGAAGCAATACCTGATTGGATCCGTGAGCATGAACCCACCGAGTCCGTATACTACTCCGATGTATATGCGAAGGAGCATGAATCACGTATTCTAGCCTGTGTTAAGCATGAGGATGGATGGGGTATTGCACTGGCGTCTACCATTTTTTACCCCGAGGGTGGTGGTCAGGCGTCTGATATCGGTTGGTTAGAGGATGAATCGAAGACTCGCGTTGAAGTGCGAGCTACGCAATCCTATAATGGCATCATTGTGCACATTTGCGATGGTCCGTTAGAGATTGATGCTAAGGTGAACTGTATCCTCAATTGGGAGCATAGGAAACAGGTGATGGATCATCATACTGCTGTCCACATAGTAGGTGGCGCAGCACGTAAGCACCTTGGTCCCCATATCTTCCAAGCAGGTGCCAATAAGAATGCCCATGGAGCACGACTTGATATCACGCATCATCGGCGACTCACAGCCGATGATCTCACTGCAATAGAGAATTCAGCCAACGCTGTGCTCACTGAAATTCCTCAGATCACCAAGCGTCTGCTCGATAGGAGGCAGGCCGACCTAGAGTACGGGTTTGACCTGTATCAGGGTGGTGCTCCGAAGGGTTCCACGATTCGTGTTCTTGAGATTGGCGAACATGATATCCAAGCCTGTGGAGGTACACATCATGATTATCCAGCCCTCATAGGTCACATCCGTATCGTTCGTGCGACTTCTCCAGCTGATGGTGTTGAGCGACTTCACATCGTTGCCGGTGAAGCAGCCCTTCTCCATGCTCAACGCACCGATGAGTTGGTGAGGGACAGTTCCTCAATCTTCGATGTCTCTCCGAAGGACCTTGTGGGCGTCTCAGAACGTTTCTTTGAGGAATGGAAGGCACAGCGCAAGCGCATTGAAAGTCTTGAGAAGGAGCTAGCGCGGGCGATGATCGCAGGTCCGTCCACCTCCCATCCAGTCATTGACGGTGTCAGATATGTGGTGATGGAGGTCGATGGCGCCCTTGGTGAACTGCGTACCATCTCTTCCCAACTTACCTCCGATGATGAGCAGCCGACCGTGGCTGTATTGGGTGCTTCGGATGGCAGTACTGCCAATCTGCTCATCAGTATGACAGAGGATACAGTGGCAGAGCGACATGATGCAGTGGCATTGTTGAAGATTATCTCCCCCCATATCCAAGGAGGTGGAGGTGGTCGCCCGACCTTTGCTCAAGGTGGAGGTAGCCGGCCTGAGGGCATAGCAGAAGCCCTCGATGCAGCCCGTCAAGAACTGGGATTGCCCCCTGCCTGACTTCTTGCCTGTTTAACCACTCATTTCACGCTCGCTTGTTCCAACGCGTACCTATCAAAAATAGATGGGACAATCCTCTGGGCCTCATCGAGAGGGAACCAACGTAACTCATCGATCTCATCAGCCTTTGGAGTTACATCAGGGCAACCCACGACTGTGGTTCTGTATGTGAATGAGATGAATTCGATTCCGCGATTATCAAAGATCTGTTCCTGTACGACTACCCAACCGTTTGGGTCATGGCCATCATGAATCTCGATAGGGAGTCCTGCTTCCTCAAATGTTTCTCGTACAGCGCCGTCAGCGGGGTGCTCAGGATAATCGACATATCCGCCTGGAAGGGTCCAAGCACCGGTGAAGTGGCCACGATTGACCTTGCCGAGCAGGACCTTTTTACTATCGTTCATGATAATCACCTTCGCAACAACTCGGTGTAGCGTCCTGTAGACACACTCTCTGAGGGCTGGGTCTGCACCTGAATCTGAGATTGCATCATCCTTCCACGGCCACTCTTTCGGCCATTGGGGCATGATTGGACTCGCCATGATCACAGTGTATCTGGTCTGCTGGAGGCGCACGTCGTTTCGTCGCTTCTCGACCCACTCAAGTCCTGCCTCTCTTGCCTCTTTGATGGTTGGAAGTCGAACCAGCACCTCTGCAGTGAGTCGACCGGGTACGAATGGTACGGGCCCCTTACCGCTTGAGTCGACAGTGAACACCTTACCGTCGTATTCGAGGTATACGAAGATAGAATCGTCCTTCATGAGTAGACCTCGATGGTTTTCAGCAGTGCAGCTCTTTTCATTCGTTATTGGAATTTATGGCTTGTACGACGATTTCGACCCTAGCATTGGCAGGTAGCGCCGCTTGGAATGTCGCTCGTGCGGGTGGAACCTCAACTTCGTGTAACCATTCGGAATAGACTTCATTTAATGTAGGAAAATCTGCTATATCACTAAGCATGACTTGTGCATAGCATACCTCATTCTTCGATACACCTGCTGCGGCCAGTAATGCATCGATCTTATCCAGGCTGGCTGAAGTTTGGGCGGCGACATCATCACCAGCTTCGGGTGCGACTTGGCCTGATAGCCAGACCAACCCTTGGACCCTGACTCCAGGGCTGTAAGGGCCGTATGTCATTCCCCCTTCGACTTCGATCTTTGTCTTCTTTTCCATGCCCTTGCGAAGTGGTGGGAGTACATGGCAATTCTCTTGATGACACAGCCTGTTCAAATTAGAGGGTAATCGGATGACCCCCTGCAATCTATCCGGAAACGATTATGTCGGCAAATAGTTTAACATCACGCAGATTAAAAGAGGAATATCCAAAGATCTTCCAAATGAACATTATTGGTGGGACACTGATTGGAATATTTTTGGTTGTATCCGCCTTCTTGTGGTAATCACTTATTGCGACCATAAGCAATTAGATTCGGATTGTAGAGATCAACTATCTTCTTCATTCAGATTATGGTGGGAATTCAATCCTTGTAACCGATGACGTCCTTCAACTGATTCTTGTAGAAACGCCCCGATTTCTGTAGACTCTCAAGTTCATCACTGTGGAGGTCAAGTTCAATGATGCGCTCGACTCCATCTCGTCCGAGTATGACTGGAACGCCGATGTAGACATCATCCATTCCATACTGTCCGCTGAGATAGGCGCTGCAGGGAAGCACACGCTTGCGATCGCTCAGAATTGATTCAGCCATCACGGCTGCAGCACTGCCTGGGGCGTAGAATGCAGATCCTCTCTCTAAGAGTCTAACAATTTCTCCTCCACCACCTGCTGTACGCTCACACAAACCTTTGATCGTAGCCTCGTCAAGGAGTTGTTCAATGCTGATGCCTGAAACAGTGGTGTATCGAGGTAGGGGGACCATCGTGTCACCATGCCCGCCGAGCACCATGGCATGCACATCCTCGTTGCTGCATCCTACTGCATCGGCGACGAAGTGAGTCATCCTAGCTGAATCGAGGATACCAGCTTGGCCAACGACTCGTTCATGGGAGAATCCTGTGACCTTCTGTATATGGTAGGTCATCAAGTCTAATGGATTAGTGACCATTACGATGATGCTGTCTGGAGCATGTTCACGGATACCTTCTCCGACCTGTTGTATAATGTCGGCATTCTTGGCTATCAGGTCCTCACGCGTCATACCAGGTTGGCGTGGAAATCCTGAGGTTACGACGACTACATCGGCTCCGCTGATGTCTGCGTAATCACTTGTGCCAGTGATGACACCATCGTAATTGAGGATTTGACCGCCTTGAGACATATCGAGCGCTTTGCCCTTGGCGAAGCCTTCGACGATGTCGAGAAGTACAATCGTCCCTAGTCTGCGTTCAGCCATCACGAATGCACACGTAGCGCCGACGTTTCCTGCTCCGATGACTGCGATTTTCGCCTTGTTGCCACTCATTGAGAACCCCTGTGAACTGGTCGCAGTGCTCCCTACCCATAGGGGTTACCTTGGCAGGGGTTTCACATAATCCGATGTCGAGAGCGGGTTCAAAGCGTCTGACTCCTGCGATTATGTGGCATCCGTATGGTTCAATAACCTCTCCCAAGTCGATTCCGATGTACAGCCCGGGCTTGGTTGAATCGATGGAGAACGTGGTGAAGGTGCAGCTCGGAGTACTGAATGAATCTGGCGATGAAACCCGTGTGGCAATTGTGCCAACCTCAGTACCTAAGTTGTCAAAGATCGGCTTCACGGTTCTTGTGGAATCTGATGCGGGCCGTTCATCGTTTCATTCTGATGCAGATTACGTGGAGAAGGGTGCGACAATTGTTTCGCGTGAGGATGCGATGAAGGCAGATTTGTTGGTCTGTATCGGTCCTCCTGACTTTACATCGCTTTCAGAGGGACAGATAGTTGCGTGCGTTGCCGACCCCTTTCGCCATCCCAATCATGTCAAGGATGCAATGGCTGCCAAGGTGACGCTGCTCAGTATGGATATGATTCCGCGTAGGATATCTCGTGCACAAGCGATGGATGTTAATTCCAGTCAGGACAATCTAGCTGGTTACAAAGCCGTGTTGATGGGAGCCGCTCGAGTTCCTAAGGGCATTCCAATGATGACCACGTCGGCTGGCACGGTTCGGCCTGCCAAGTTCGTGATCATGGGAAGTGGGGTTGCTGGTTTGCAAGCAATAGCGACTGCCAAGCGTCTCGGTGCAGTCGTTTATGCATCGGATGTGCGAAACTCGGCTGCCGAGCAGATAGAATCGGTTGGGGGGCGTTTCATCGAGGTCGAAGGAATGGATGACTTCGAGGATGAGGCGGGCTACGCTAAACCGCTTACTCCTGAGTTCATTCAGAAAGTGAATGATGCTGTCTGTGAGGTCGCCTCTGATGCCGATGTCATCGTGACTACTGCACGTATCTTCGGCCGACCTGCTCCGATCACAGTACCCGCATCTGCTGTGTCCTCTTTCAAACCAGGCTCAGTTGTTGTTGATATGAATGCAGATGTTGGTGGGAACTGTGAATTAACATCTCCCGGCGAGATCATCACTACTGACAACGGCGTTACCATAGTGGGTACGACAAACCTTCCCGGACAGTTGTCCGCGACTGCAAGCATGCTATACTCGAACAACCTCACTACGTTTGTCACCTCTCTTGTTGCAGAGGGCAAGATCGTGATTGACCCAGAGGATGATATCCTCTTCGGGGCCTCTGAGGATAGCGATTTCCATGTTCCCGGCATGGGTGGTGTTCTGATCTGCATGGATGGCGAGTTACATGGGAAGCAGACGCGTCTTGGTGAGGTGATTGGTTGACCTTGACCATTGCAGCTTTGATTGCCAGTATCACCGTCTTTGTGCTAGCCATCTTCCTTGGTTTTGAACTCATCAGCAAGGTTCCTCCTACCTTACACACTCCATTGATGTCAGGTGCCAATGCCATCTCTGGCATCACAATTGTTGGCGCTCTTATCCTGTCCAACGTTGCCTTTGATGGGGGTCACCCTGGGACCGCAGCTTGGCTAGCGTTCGCCGCTCTGGTGATGGCGACGATTAATGCCGTCGGGGGATTCATGGTCACCAATCGGATGCTTGAGATGATTGCTGGTAAGAAGAAGAAAAAGAGGGGTGAATGAGATGGTTGACTCGGCCTTCTATGATGTTGGATACCTCATTGCAGCAGCACTGTTCATCTTCGGCATCAAGCGCCTATCTAGTCCCAAGACTGCACCCCAAGGCAATCGATTGGGGGCGATGGGCATGCTGCTTGCCGTCCTTGTCACGCTAGCCAAGATGTATGAAGAGGGGATCATTGGTTGGGAGTTGATCCTCGGAGGGCTTGTCCTAGGTACTGCTATTGGTGCATGGATGGCCATTCGTGTCGAGATGACAGGGATGCCTGAACTTGTGGCACTGTTCAATGGATTCGGAGGAGGCGCATCTGCCCTTGTCGGTCTATCTGAAGTCTTAGGTCGACTTCAATCGGGTGATATTCCCGACGGAGGTGTTGAGCTCTATGCTGTCTGGATCGCCATCGGACTGTGTGGCCTTGTTGGGTGGCTCACGCTGTCCGGTAGTTTAGTGGCCATGGGCAAACTGATGGGTGGCTTCTACATCCCCTTCAGCAAGAAGGATGACCGAGGTCGCAGGCGATGGGTAAATTTCCCCACATGGGGACCCGGGTGGCTAAATTACGTCAAGGTTGCACTCTTGATAGGTTCGTTGGCATTGATCTATCTGACCATTCAGGAACCAACGAATACTCAGTACATCTACGCCCTTGTTGCCATCTCTTGTATCCTCGGCATCCTGTTCGTTCTTCCCATCGGTGGGGCGGACATGCCTGTTGTCGTCAGTTTACTCAATTCTCTATCGGGACTCGCCGCTGCATTCACTGGCTTTGTCATCGGGAACAACGTGCTCATCATCGCTGGCTCAATGGTTGGTGCTGCAGGTCTGATTCTTACTTTCATAATGTGCAAGGCGATGAATAGGACTCTCACGGCGGTTCTATTCCGGTCATTCGGAGGTGGAGGTCGTGAAACAGTCACTCGTACCAAGGTCGGCAGTGATCCCGTGGAGGTAGCGATGGTCTGCGATGGCATCTCAAAATGTGTCATCATACCCGGCTATGGCATGGCCGTCAGTCAGGCTCAGCATGCTGTGAAAGAGTTCGCAGACCTGATGGAGGAACGAGATGTCGAAGTCAGCTATGGCATACATCCAGTTGCGGGTCGTATGCCCGGTCACATGAACGTCCTTCTTGCTGAGGCTAGCGTGCCATACGAACAACTCATCGAGATGGATGAGATTAACTCTGAGTTACCTGAGACCGATGTCGCGATTGTCATCGGTGCGAATGATACTGTGAATCCAGTCGCACGTTCAGGTGAAGGACCATTGGGGGGCATGCCGATCATTGAGGCGGACAAGGCTCGAGTGGTTGTCATCATCAAGCGAAGTCTCTCCGTTGGATATGCTGGAGTCGATAACGACCTCTTTTACGAGGATAAGACGATGATGCTCTTCGGTGATGGGAAGAAGATGATGAACGCCCTTAACGGCGCCATCAAGGATTTCTGAAGCCCAAGTCTGATTCATGCACGGGTGGCTCTCATAAGCAGCCCTTTGAGGGAACGGTTAAGGACGGACGTCAGGTCAACAGAAACTGGGGTTGACCCATGTCCCACCTCTTCGGTCGCTCGACAGTGCGCAGGGGCAGGCTGGCCCTGCTAGTTGTACTAGTTCTATTCGCCGTCATTCCTGTTGCTCTTGGGATGCCAAATGGTCCTCCTGCAGTCGATAATAACGGTGATTCAGTTGATGTTGTGGGATGTACTTGCCATGGTGTGGGCTATCCCTCAAATGGAGTCCCCTCTGATTCAGTTGTCGTGAAGATTGCGGGTGTTCCCTTCGCTTATTCCTCTGGTACCATCTATCAGTTTACCATCTCGGTCGAATCAGTGGATGCTGCCGGTGGAGGCTTTCTTTTGAAGACCTTCACTGCATCTCGATTTGACTGGACCGAGGATCAACTTGTGGAGCCTTGGGAAGGCACGGGAGAACCTGCCGAACAAGGATTCTCAATGAGTGCGATTTCTCAGAGTGATTCCGCAAGTACGGAGTGGGTCGTAACATGGACTGCTCCAGATACTACAACACCAATTGATTTCCTGCTTATTGGGAATGCAGTGAATGGTGTGAATGGCAACGACGACGGAGATCATTGGAACATCTTGAATTTCCAGATTGACCCAGATTCCTCTGCTGCAGCAGGTGAGTCTGGTGAGCAGCCTTTGGTGCGAACCCTTGCTGTGGGGGATTATGAGGCTCTATTCACCAGCACTGAAGATCCAGAGGCCATTGAGGCTGCCGAGCAGAATGCGAACATGGAGTGGATCTTCGTCAATGGTACAATCGCATACTTCGCAACCCTCGCCATCCTTCTTCTTGGCGCAATGGTTCAATACGAATTCTATGAGCGCCGGTTTGGTGGAGGTCCACCTCATCTCGACATGTCCTTGGCAGTTCCTCAGGGTATCCGAAGGACAATTGTAACCGCAATTCTACTCTACCTCGCTATCAATGGATTCGTTGAGGGCTGGTCGACCTGGATGAACTGGACGTTCCTTTCATTCACTATCTTTGCAGTATATGGGATCTATCGTACCATCATGATGGCTCGCGCCCCCGCTTCAGTCGATGACGTGGCGTGAATCAATGCCAACGGTCCAAATCCCTGGAGATGTGCGTGCTCCCCTTTCTTATCACCTCGTGGAACTTGAACGCCGCCTCATCACTTGGCTGTTCACCGTCGTGATTGTTGCACTGGTCTGGGTGCGTCGTATTGATGGCGATCTTGAGCACCTACTCGAGCGCGTCTCTCCCTGCGGACTTTCCTGCCTAGTCGCTTACAATCCTGCAGCTTGGGTGAGCATCAAATGGACTAGTGTTGCTTTGGCTTCGACCATCTGCACAATGCCGTTGTTGGCAGTACTTCTTGACCGATTCGCGTCTCCTGGTTTGCTCCCAAGTGAGCGCCGGGCATGGCGCCTCGGCCTGTTTATCGTGGGGGTCGGCTCTCCCTTGATGGCCTGGGTCTTCGTGTGGGAGGGGCTCCCTTGGCTCTTTGAGGTCGGTGCATCTGATGTTGGTCGCTTTGGATTGACACCTGCCTATGATGTTGGTACGCTGTTCGCCATGCTGGTTGCGGTTTGCGGACTTTCCACCATCCTTCTTTCTTGGGCTGGGGGTCTGTCATGTGCTGTAGGCTTGGGGGCCGTGCGCAGCGGTTCGCTTGATGCTTGGAGGATGAAGTGTGCCGTGATTGCAGCAGTGGCCATAGGTGTAGTGGGGTCTCCTCTACCGTTCGATCTGTTGGGACTGGTCTGGTTGATTGGTCTTGGTATGAGTGAGATGCTCCTGCGTGCTTCTGTTCCTGCCTCTAGATCGCGCTATGCCAGCGCACCTTCTGGTGAAAGTCCGAATAGGGGGGCAGTGCTTGATTGTCGTTGTGCTGGTGCCTGCCCCTCGCTTACTGCTATTGGTGAGCAACCAGAGGGTTGGGGTGTGATTCATACTGATGCCCTATGTCTACACAATCAGGAACAGATGCTCCTTGTTGATCTTGCACATCGTTGGGCCCTGACAGATCTCATTGTTCTTGGTTGTGATGGGACGCCCATGCCCAGATCGCTCATAGGTGCTCTTGGTGGCCTTGATATCAGGATAGGTGGGGCAGATTGGATGGACCTTGGATTGGATCCATTGGCACCTGGGGTCCATGATTCTGAGGAACTCCGAGATTTGTTGAGCAGTGCTATCGAGCAACATGTGTCACTGCGTGCTCTTAGCGAATCAAAGACCCCTTGATTTGATACGTGTCGAGGAGCACCTTGACTTGATGCGTGCCACGTGGGTGTTCGCATCGTTGCTCTTCGGTGCAGCGACTTTCGTCCACCTGAACCCTTCGTTTTCTGAGGATGCTATCGAATCGTTTGTGGATTCTGCACTGAGTCAGGAAGAGGATGATGCCGACCTCTGGTCTGCTCTTCCATTACAGGAGAAAGACATGTGGCCTGTCATCATGGTTGATTTTGCAGATTCTGTAGCTCCAAGTCAATTTGAGGAACGGGTTGGTCGCCTGCTAGACACAGCCGAGGAATATCTTGGTCAAGCATCGAATGAGGCAGTAGAGGTTTCCTTCATGCTGCATCCTACGGTGATTCGAGCCCCGTCGAGTGTGAGTGCCTATGGTCAGAATTCTATGGGGATGAGAGATGTAGGAGTTGGTGAGGGCCGTGGGCCTGCCGAACTGGTCAAGGAGGTGATAGGCCTAGTTGGTCCAGAGATCAACTGGTCTGCAAGTGACCTTGATGATGATGGAACAGTTGACAGGCTCCTCTTCATTCACGCTTCCAAGGGAGAGGAATCATCAGGCCGTAGCACAGATATCTGGAGTCATTATGGCCCCCTTGAGGCTCCTTACTCACTTTCAGGTGACATGACCGTTGATTCCTATGTCCTTGCCTCAGGTGGTCTGACGGGGCTTGAGAGTCTTGGAACGATGGTCCATGAGATGCTTCACATGACAGGAGCAATCGATCTATACGATGTTCATGGGATGCACGATGGATCTGATTGGTCTGGCGTGGGTATTTTCGATATCATGGCTTCAGGCAACTGGAATGACCGGGGCAGAACCCCTAGTCTTCCGACAAGTGCCACCATGGCTCTCATCGGTCAGGAGCGCTATTGGCGCTTTGATCCTCTGGTCACAAATGATGAGGAGGTGATGATCGCACCTTGGTCGGAGGGAGGCGATGCAGTACAGATTCGCCTCTCTGATCGTGAGTACATCCATCTCGAGCATCGAACACAGACAGGTTTCGATTCGGCCCTTCCCGGAACTGGCCTTTTGGTGCTGCAGCGTGATGATCTCATCATCGGTCTTGAAGAGAATGGGGGCAATCTTGATCCTGAGTATTCATTTTTGCGAGTAATAGAGGGCGATGGTGATCGAAGCCTTGAACGCGGTATTGACGAAGGAGGGGCATCAGATCTCTTCGCAACTGGGGGTATGTTTGGAGCAGATGGTGTCCCAATCCATGACCGTCGAGGGTTTTTGGTGCCGTGGGTGATCGAGGTGGTCTCAAGCAATGCTTCAGGCACTCTGATTCACATCAATACCTCACTTACATCTCCAGTGGTGCTAGATGGTGCTACCTCTCCGATTGGTTTGATTCCAGGTGAATTCGTGAACATAGATGTGCTTCAGAATGATGCTTGTTCTGAGGATTCAGAACTCTGGGCAAGCATTCAGACCAATGGTGTCTCCAATGAATTTTTTACAGAGTCCACGAGTACTGGCTGGCGCCTTTCAATGCCAACAGGTGATCTTCTCTCCCCTGGCATGACTGTTGAGACACATCTTGAGGTTCGATGTCAGGACCATCCAAGTCGCAAGGCATCATTCGATCTTGTCGGCTTGGCTTGGAGACCTCTTCCAGTGACTGAGCCGCTCGTGTTCCAAGCCACCTCTATGGTTCCTTCCTCCTCGGTCATCGAGGTACCTGGAGATGGTGTAGGCTCGCAGTTGTACCACGTCCAGGTGCTCGGTGCTCTGGCTAGGGTTACAGAACCGAACGATTCGTTCATCATTGAGTCAGCAAGCAATGGTTCGGGCAATATCGTGCTTGATATTGTCCCAGGAGGGTTGCTAACGTCGAACATGATTGCAGATGGAACTCTTCTTCTCGAACATGATGGTGCGAGGTATGAGATTCCTGTCCGACTCGAGACCGAACGCCCAATTGAGTCAGTCTCCTCGTCCTTTGGGTTTCCGGAGAGCAATGCTGGACGACTCTCAGTCATGCTATTGCTCATGGGGTTCTGGGTCCTTTTGGCAGGGATGCGTCCTAAAACCAGTGAGGAACCAGAAGATGAGGTGATGATGAGCAGCTTCGAGGTGATGGCAGAATCCGCTCAACTCCAACCCTCTCCTCCGGGTGAGGGTCTGGACGGTTATGCGTGAGACGCCCCGGGCCGGCGACGACGAACTTGGATCAATGACCACTCTTCTTCGTACCAGAAGGCGAAGCACCATTGCTTTTTGACACCACTCGCAAGCCTGCTGGCCCGACAGGCACCATTCCAGTCGCGTGGTGCTTCTTCGATGGGTGTGATCAGGTAAGGAGCATGATGATCATCGATATCATCCTCGTAAGCCCTCCATCTTGTTCCATATTTGAATCCCGGACGAAGTTGGAGACCTCGGTCAACGAGATGGGCGAACAGTCCGAGTAGGCTCTCATGTCGGTCCTCGAGGTCACCAGAGGTCACGACCCACGCGTGCTCAAGTGCGTCAAGCCACCATCCACCCTCACACGGCCGTCCAATCGAGGAGAACGGCCAAGCCATAGATGTGGGTAGGAAAAATCCTTCTCCACTGGCTATGAATCGTTCGAGCCACGGTTGGGAACCAGACCGTGCATCTGAAGGTGGGCGATGATTTCCATTTGGCTCGATTGGTTCGATGACGAATCGCGTGATGTCGCCTTCATCATCGATTACTACTTGCTCGACGCTTCTATTCATTTTGAGAGCGCGCATGGTCCAAGTTCCCAGATTGAACCAATCAACGTCTTCATCTGCCTTGGACCATCTGACCTCAGAGGCAGGTGCATTTGTTTTGGGGTCATCCCCAGTGTTCCATCGCATCGCCCAGCAATCCGTATTCTGATGTGGTGTTCTGTAAAGAGGCAAGTAGAGTTCACCTGGGGCCCTTAATGCACTTAGCACCTCTGCGAGGTGCAGGAACTGTGGGTCGCGTGTGAGTGCACTACACATCCATTCTTCTTGAGGTGGATGCACGCCACGATGTCGGATGGCATGGAATAGTTCTGCATCGCTCAACCGAATGCGTTGGTCTCCTATTCTCTCACCGAGCCTTCCACGTTCGTTGAGGCGAGCAGCAGGCGGGCCTGTGATGACCCACCCGCTTCCGTCCCATTCTGGACCCTCCATGACCCTCGCCATGGATTGCCATCATCGCCACAGTCATGAAGGCCGCGCCCTATCGAAGCCTATGGAGGCGGTGGACCTGACAGTCCGGGAGCGCGTTCTGATTCACCTTCGCTCCTTGCCTAATGACGTTGCAGCCCACGGTTCAGACGCTCGGCACACTCAGGCTGGGATTGCTGTTGGCGTTGATATATCGCGCAAGCACGTCCCCCGGGTTCTGCGTGGACTGATGGACGAATCCATCCTCTCCGAGAGCATGGGCCGTGTCGAAGGTGGCCGTCAGCGTCAGCGCATGTATGCATTGACTGTGAGTGGCAGACTGGAAGCCGATGCTCT
>Ga0207989_1001060_pt1 | contig 14373 bp, 13 predicted proteins | sample ETNtaG_7_FD_185777 | JGI IMG/M metagenome (GOLD analysis project Ga0207989, IMG submission 185777) | Marine microbial and viral communities from oxygen minimum zone, Eastern Pacific Ocean - ETNP201406SV65 (SPAdes) (version 2) | ecosystem: Environmental > Aquatic > Marine > Oceanic ... | reverse complement strand
TAAATAAACAAATGGAATTGATCCGTCGCGGTGCGGAAGAAATTATTCCAGAAAATGAGCTATTAAAAAAGCTCGAGACGTCTAAAGAGAATAACGAACCTCTAATTATTAAACTCGGGTGTGATCCCAGTCGACCGGATTTGCATATTGGCCATGGAGTCGTCTTACGTAAACTGCGTCATTTTCAAGATTTAGGTCATCAGGCAGTACTCATTATTGGCGATTTTACAGCCATGATTGGTGATCCATCCGGACGCAATAAAACGCGTCCCAGTTTGACACTGGAAGAAGCAAAAGCAAACGCTGATACGTATATTGAACAATCTAAAGTAATACTTGATATTGATTCGCTTAAGATAATATATAATTCGGAATGGCTTAATGCAATGAATTTCAGTGATGTGGTTGAACTGGCCAGTAAATATACTGTTGCCCGCATGCTGGAAAGGGATGATTTCACAAAACGATATCAGTCAGAAACACCCATTTCACTCCATGAATTTTTATATCCATTAGCCCAAGGTATGGATTCTGTTGAATTGAAGGCGGATCTGGAATTGGGAGGTACAGATCAGAAATTTAATCTTCTTGTTGGACGTGATCTCCAGCGTGAATACGGTCAAGCACCACAATGCATCGTTACACTACCTTTATTAGAAGGGACGGATGGTGTAGAGAAAATGTCCAAAACATACGGTAATGAAATTGGTTTGCTGGACTCTCCCGAGGAAAAATATGGAAAAACCATGTCTATTTCTGACGATATGATTGTCAAATACTTTAGGTTAGCCGCCGATGCGGATGATGATAAAGTTGAATCAGTCGAAAAGATTCTTGCCGACAGTAAAACAAATCCCCGTGATGTAAAAAGGGAACTGGGCAGAGCCATTGTTGAATTATATCATGGAGCGGATGCAGCGCAAGCTGCCGAGCAGCATTTTGACAAGATCATTGTCCAAAAAGATATTCCCGATGAAATGGATGAAATTGAACTCAATTCTGATCAATTACTTGTGGAAGTAATCGCCAATGCTGGATTAACCAAAAGTAAGGGTGAAGCTCGGAGACTGATCAAGCAAAATGCTGTAAAATTAGATGGAGAAACTTGCAGTGATATCAACCATACTTTAACAGTGGGAGAAAAGGTAATTATTAAAGTAGGTAAGCGACGATTTATAAAAGTAAAATAATGAAAAGCTTTAAATGGCTGCCCTTGGCAGCTTTTTTATTCTCAGGGTATTCCAGTACAAATTTTCCAGAAAATCCCCGTTTGGTCGTGTTTTTCGTTGTGGATCAACTGCCTGGGGAATTGATGCAGCGCATCGAATCAGAATTCACTGGCGGATTCAAGTGGTTATTGGACCACGGCGTGGATTTCCGCAATGCCCACCAAGAGCACGCGAACACAGTCACGGGAACAGGATATTTTGTTCTGGGTTCAGGACGGTATCCGGGACCAGCAGGCGTCTTGGGTAATTCTTGGTATGTTCGCGAATTGGGAAGATCCATGAACTGTGTAGAAGATACAATTGCTTCTCCAGTTGGAGGTCTTGGTAAAGCCCGCTCATACAGACAAACGAATGCAACCGCAATCGGAGACTGGATAAAAGAAAATGACATAAGATCAAAAGTGTTTTCAGTGGGGGGAAAGGATAGGGCAGCAGTATTCCTGGGCGGGAAAAATGCCGACCTGGCCATCTATTACGATTTGGCAGGTTCGTTTATGACGTCTGATTATTATACGAAAGCATTGCCCGAATGGCTTGTAAAGTATAATGAGCAACTGAATTTTGCTGCCTACCGTGATTCCGTATGGTCTCACATTGCCGAACAGGAATTCTATGCAAAATATGGAACAGCCGATCACCAAGAAGGGGAGGTGGACCGATTTGCAACTGATGAATATTCACCAACATTGCCAATCAGTTTAAAAAGTAAGACCATTGAAGAAGCTAATGTATACATAGGCAACACGCCCTGGTTTGATAAAACAGTGTTGGAGCTGGCGACAGTTATGATGGAAAAGGAAGAACTTGGGCAAGATGAATCCACCGATCTTTTGGGTGTGGGCATCTCCATGGCGGACTGGATTGGCCACGATCACGGACCCCATTCTCACGAAGTTCTGGATTATTACCTGCGCCTGGATAAGTATTTAATGACATTTATTCAGCGTGTTGATGAACTCGTGGGGCTAAATAATACAGTCTTTGCCTTGAGCGCTGACCATGGTGTGGGTCCGCTCCCGGAATATTTACGATCAATAGGAATTGATTCAGAACGTCTGGACAGACCCGCATTCAAGGAGAAAATTAAACATATTGAAAAATGGTCCAGAAATCGAATCAAGTTTTCTGGGAATGGATTTTATTTTCCTGTGGATTATAATGCTGATCAAAAGGTTAAAGCTCTTGCGAAGATTCAACTAGAATTAGAAAATATTAACGCTATCGAAAAAGTGATGACCCGTGAAGAAATATTAGATTTAGATGGAAATGACCCCTTTTGTAGACGAATGAGGAATATGATTCATCCAACAAAAAGTCCGGATGTTTTTATAGTCTTGAGAGAATATTATAGCGAACGATTTCCTTTGGGTGCAACTCATGGGACACCCTACGATTATGATACCCACGTTCCTATAGTCTTTTCCCATAAATCATTTAAATCTCAAAAAATAACTCGTGCAGTTGCTACTGTCGATATTGCCCCAACAATTGCACGATTAGTCGGCGCTGAAATTCCAATGGAAGTGGATGGGAACGTATTAGAAGAAATATTTAAATGATTCAACTCCAATCTATCAGTAAATATTTTGAGGAAGTGACGGCAGTCGATCATGTTTCATTCAGAATAGAAAAAGGTGATATATATGGTTTACTCGGTCCCAACGGTGCTGGAAAAACCACAGCCATTCGCATGTTGATGGGCATCCTTGAACCGGACGAGGGCAAGATCATTTGGAACGGACATACCATTAGTCGAGAAAACAGGGTGAATTTTGGTTATTTACCAGAGGAGAGGGGATTGTATCAAAAACAGAAGCTAAAGGAAACGCTCCAGTATTTTGGACGCTTACGAGGAGTGAACGGAAAAGAGTTGAACTCGGAAATTGATATGTGGTTGGAGCGCTTTGACTTTTCTGATTCCTCCGGCCGCAAGATTGAAGAATTATCCAAGGGTAATCAACAGAAAGTACAGTTTATCCTGGCGCTTTTACATAAACCTGATTTCATCATTTTAGATGAACCATTTACGGGACTTGACCCCATTAATCAGGTTTTGCTCAAGGACATTATTCAGGAAAAGCGGGAAGAGGGAGTTACTTTTATTTTTTCCACTCACCAGATGGAACAGGTGGAGCGTTTGTGTACAAATATTTGCCTGATTAATAAGGGAAAAATATTGATAGAAGGGTCATTATCAGCTGTAAAAGAAAAGCATAGAAAAAATGCAGTCACAGTAAAATACGAAGGTGAATTGAAAAACGATAACTTGGAACAATTTATTCCTGAATTTCAAAACGATAACTGTGAATTGTCAGGTGTATTAAAAACACCCACAACTGATTTCCTGGATTGGCTGAATAAACAAGTAGAAATCATTTCTTTCACACAGAGTACTCCAACACTTGAGCAAATTTTTATCGAAGAGGTTCATTCCGCAATATGAATCGTATTCTCAATATTCTGAAATGGGAATTCATGGTGCGTTTTCGTTCCAAGATCTTCCTCATATCATTATTCATGCCGCTGATTCTCGTGGTGTTCAGCATTGTACCTGCTATGCTTATGGAAAAAGGCGGTGATTCAGAAGTCAAGGTTGGCATTGTTAACCATGCCGGACATATCACCACTGATTTCAAGCTAAATATTGAACGTAAATATCGGCTGGATGATGAAAAACCAAAATACTGGTTTTTTGATTATGAAAATTTTGATGAAGCAAAAGCAGGATTACTTAAAAAAACGTTGGATGTAGTCATGGTGATTCCCGCCGGGATAATGGATACGGCAAATGCCGAATTTTACGCCCGTTCCTTGAGCAATTTCAAGGTGATGGATGAATTGAGAAATACACTTTCACATACGGTTATTTTAATGCGCATGTCAGAACAGGGCGTGGCTGTAGAAATGGCTGAATCTATCAGCAAGCGGGTCAGAATGGATTCATTTGAAATCAATAAGGAAGGGGAATTAACTGAAGGAAATGAATTGATGGTTTTTTTAGGTCCATTCTTGTTTGTATTTCTACTGGTTATGGCTGTGTTTATCAATGGCCAATTATTACTCCGCAGCGTTATTGAAGAGCGCACCAACCGCATGGTAGAAATTTTATTATCCACTGTTTCAGCCCGGGAACTCATGACCGGGAAGATCCTTGGTTTAGGCCTTTTGGGTATGGTGCAGATTCTTTTTTACCTTGCCATGGGTATTGTTTTTGGAATGGTAAAAGGTATCGAAATCGTCCGCTTTGACGAATTACCTATTTTATTTATGTATTTCTTAACGGGATATTTTTTCTTCGCTGCCATTTATGCCACGCTGGGCACATTATTCGATAATGAGCAGGACGCACAACAGTCCATGAGTATCGTTTCCCTAATAGCAATGGTGCCACTCATGGGATCATTTTATTTCATGGCTAATCCAACGGCGTTAGTTACGAAAATATTATCTTTCGTTCCACCCATGACACCTTTTATGATGATTTTACGCATCAGCAGCGATGCGGCCGAACCTTGGGAAGTTGCCGCAACAATTGTGCTGATGATCTTATCTGTTTGGGGTATGATGACGCTCGCCGGGAAGATTTTCCGCACCGCATTGCTCATGTATGGCAAGCGAGCTACATTGCCGGAAATCTGGCGTTGGATCAGGGCTTGATTAATATAATAACTGACATTTAGTAAATATTTATTTAACCGCAATTCATAAAAGCTCTAAATTGGACGGCTTTATTTTTAAAATTCAAGACACATTTGGAGTAATAAATGTCAAACAGCTTACACGAATTTACAGATTCGAATTTTGATGCAGAGGTAGTTAAATCCGACCAGCCCGTTTTAGTTGATTTTTGGGCGGAATGGTGTGGTCCCTGCAAAATGATAGGACCGGTAGTTGAAGAGATTGCCGGTGATTATGCTGGAAAAGTAAAAGTCGGTAAAGTGAATGTGGATAACAACAACCAGACATCCATGCAATACCGCATAACCAGCATTCCCAACCTGCTTATTTTTAAGGACGGCGGCGTGGTGGATTCCATTGCTGGCGCTGTTCCCAAGCAGGAAATAACAAAACGATTAGACGCAGTTCTTTAACCGAAGACTGTATTAAACCTACTAACTAACAGTTATATGAATCGTAAGGTCATTATCATCGGATCCGGACCGGCCGGATTGACGGCTGCAGTGTATGCAGCTCGAGCCAATCTTGAACCTCTCGTTTTTGAGGGAAGCCAACCCGGCGGACAGTTAACCATTACCACTGATGTGGAAAATTATCCCGGATTCCCTGATGGTATTTTGGGTCCAGAACTTATGGACCTTTTTCGCAAACAGGCCCAGCGCTTTGGCGCTGAATGCCACTTTAAGCACGTGACAAAAGTTGACTTCAGCCAACGCCCCTATACAATATGGGTTGGCGATGATGAATACACAACTGAAACCGTTATTATTGCCACCGGAGCAACCGCCCGGTTACTCGGTCTCGAAGCAGAGACAAGACTCATGGGACGCGGCGTATCTGCCTGTGCAACATGCGACGGTTTTTTCTACAAAGATAAAAAAGTGCTTATGGTTGGCGGTGGTGATTCTGCCATGGAGGAAGCTACATTTTTAACCAAGTTTGCTTCCGAAGTTTGGATCGTCCATCGCAGAGATGAATTACGCGCTTCAAAAATCATGCAGCAGCGAGCTTTTGATAATCCCAAGATTCACTTTCATTGGAATTCGACTATTTCGGAGATTCATGGCACAGTTGAATCGGGAGTTACCGGTGTCACGTTGCAGGATACAACCAACAATGAAACACGGGAAGAAGCATGTGATGGCGTATTTATGGCTATTGGGCACATTCCCAACACCAGCCTGTTTGAAGAAAATATGGAGTTAGACAAGAAAAAATATATTGTCACAAAAAATGGCAGTACAGCCACGGAACATCCAGGTATTTTCGCCTGCGGAGATGTTCAGGATTCTTATTACCGCCAGGCAATTACTGCTGCCGGCACGGGCTGCATGGCAGCCATCGATGCCGAACGTTTCCTTGAAAAAGAGGAACACTCCTAGACTGACATTTTGACCTGCGATTCATTACTCAACGAAAGGAAAGAGTGATGAATAATAAAACGCTTATTTTTGAAATACAGGATCTGAAAAAGATCTACGCTCAACGCACCGTCCTCCAAATTGGTCGTCTGCAAATTCACAAAGGAACAATTTACGGTATTGTGGGTCCGGTTGGATCGGGGAAGACTTCATTGTTAAGACAGCTTTCCGGTATAGAAAAATCTACCGAAGGAAAATTGTTATATGATGGAAGTGAATTTAAAACGACAATGTTCGGAAAACTGAAAACGCCGGATGAGATAAAATATTTATCTTTGACTGATTCCAAAAGACATGACAGTGTATCCCGGTTTTTTAACAGTAAACACGGCAAGCGCAGTGAAGAAATTCGGAAACAGTATTTTAATAATGGTTCCCGCCGTTTTATGTGGGATCAGACAGTTGATACATTGTCACAAGGTGAATTGAAGTGGATCCAGCACGTGGATGCTTTGGAAAGCGATCCACGAGTGTTGATTATTGATAATTATGGATCTATGCTGGACGATGATTTGGAGAAGGATATCAGTAATCGTTTGCGGCGTATGAATCGCAATTTAGGTACGACAATTGTTGTATCAGCAACCAACCCCAAGCTCATTCAAAAATTGGTATCAGTCATGATATTCCTGGATAAAGGCCATATTGCCAAAATACGTTCTGCCAGTCAAAATAAACGACCTCAACGTAATCAAGGCCGCCAGCAGCAGCGTCGAAACCGTAATTAAGTTGATGAGATTTATTAGTAAATTTATCTGATTATGAAACGTATCATTCGATCTCGTAAAGACAGAATTGTCACCGGTGTCTGCGGAGGCTTTGCCGAATATTTCGGTTTGGATCCATCATTGATCCGGTTAGGTTGGATATTTTTCACCTTATTTGGCGGTTCAGGAATCCTGGCATATTTTTTAGCTATGATCGTCATTCCCGATGAATATTCAGCTCCCAATTATGACCGGGATGATATTACATACACGAAAAATGATAAAACGATCCTTTGGGGTGCATTGTTGGTGTTCGTAGGACTCATCCTGTTTTTCATGCACAATGATCTTTTGCATTTGATTTGGGTCCGTTTTTGGGATAGCGGCATCAATCTTTTCCTGGCTGTCCTTATTTTGGGATTTGGGGTGTATTTGCTTTATACAAAACGCTCTGATTTGGCTTCCATGATTAATGAAGGAACGGGATTGCCATTGCACCTGTCACAAGATGATAGTAAAGTTGCAGGTGTGTGTGGAGGTATTGCAGAATCCATACAGATTGATAGTACGCTTGTGCGCTTCCTTTGGATATTTGGCACATTCATGAGCGCGGGAATTGGCATCTTACTCTATCTTATTTTTGCGCTGATACTGCCTTCAGAACCCACTGAACAAACAGATCACATTTAATGGATAGCATGCGTTTCCGTGCGTTGGCTGATCAATTCAGTCAAAAGCACATTCTTGTTATTGGTGATCTTATGCTGGATTCGTATATGTGGGGTGAAACCAATCGTATTTCTCCGGAAGCACCCGTTCCTGTTGTTTCTGTCAAAGACGTTACCCATAATCCCGGTGGTGCAGCAAATGTAGGCTGGAACATTGCTTCATTATCCGCAAGCGTTTCCATGGCAGGTGTCATTGGTAAAGATAGTCACGGTGGACAATTACTTAAGATAATGTCAGATCGAGGAATGAATGTGGAAGCAGTGGTAGAAGAAGCAAATCACCATACGATTGTAAAAACACGCGTCATTGCCCAAAATCAGCAAGTTGTACGTACGGATTTCGAATCATTAGATGAAATCCCAATTGAATCAATAAACACTGTACAAGCCTCCCTTGAAAAAAATATAAAAAATTCTGATGCGATTATATTGGCTGATTATAATAAAGGATTGTTATCTGAAAAAATGATTATATCTATACTTTCATTGGCAAATGAAAATAATGTACCAGTTTATGTTGATCCAAAGAAGGATAATTTTTTTGCTTTTAAAGGTGTACATTTATTCAAACCAAACTCTGTTGAATTTTTCCAAGCGATGGATTCAAATGATCCTGAAAACGAAAGTAAAACTCTACGAGAAAAATTAAATGCTGATTATATTTTAGTTACTCTCGGCGCGGAAGGAATGTTATTAACCACAGAAGATACATCAATCAAAATTCCCACAAAAGCCCGCGCTGTTCACGATGTCTCCGGGGCAGGCGATACAGTGATTGCAACATTTGCATTGGCTGAGCTTGCAGGAGCCACTCCGGAAGAAGCCGCTACATTAGCTAATTTAGCAGCGGGACGTGTGTGCGAAGAAGTGGGAGTTGTTCCTATTAACTTGGACTTTCTCACTGAAATACTCAATCACCATCATTCCTGATTTTTCTTTTACTAAACTAAATCCGTTCACAATTTCAGGGTGAATATGTATCGAAAATCCCTGTCAATTATACTGACGTTAATCTGTCAATTAAACTCCCAGCCGGATAATCGTTATAATCCATTTGATTGGGTTTTGTATAGACAGTTGGGTGAAATTACATCTGTTACTGAAGGATTTTCCTATATGTATATTGGTACTGAAAGCGGAGGGGTGGTTCGAATTCAGCGAATTGGTCATAATTTAGAAGAGCCGCTGACAACTGCTCAAGGATTGAAAAGTAATTATATTTCTGCTGTGCATTTCGATTTTCACACAGGAAATCTGTGGATAGCAGCAGGAGAGTATATTCATTCCAGTCATACCCGAGAAGGAAATTGGTATATAGATAATATTAATGATTGGGGTTTACCCTTACAGACTGTCATCATGCGCATGGGATCTTCACCGAATTATATTTGGGTCCAGACTAGCAGTGGATACGTAAAACTGGATCATATTTCGGGTATATTTTTAGGCACATATATATTCCCAGATGAAAACAAAATACAATGGAGCAGCAGTTCACAATTTCCCGATTATTCAATAGATCATTTAAGTGAATATTCACTTTCAGACGGCTGGTTGTCGTTTGGCGACGGCGCAGTGAACCCCCATGGTAGAGATGTGCGTGCAACGGTATTTTATGAAGGGCGTGAAGGAGATGTGGTTTTGGGAATGGCAGACGGTACAATATTTATAGGAGATAATCGTTTGAAGTTTTTAGATCCAGTAACTGCAGGTTTGGGAAATAATGATGTACAGTTCATCATGAACGATAAGGTCTTTAGACTCGGTGGTCGTTTTGGCAATAGAACGCTAGGGTTTACATATTATGATTCCAGAAGAAATATAATAGAAATTACTGATTTCGATGATTATTCCAATTTAACTGCCGGACCCTATTATTGTGCAGTCCGTGCAGAGGATGAAATCTGGTACGGCGGGAATGAAATAATTTCGGTTTATGATGAAAATGCTGATTTCTGGCGGACATTGGATGAAACAAGAGGATTCAGCGGACAAATTATAACGGACATGGAAGCCGATAGTGAATTTGTATGGATTGCTTCATCGTCGGGAATTTCCCGATTGAATCAACGGAGTAAGCGTGAGAATCCAATTGGGTTTGAAAAAATGTTTAATCATGTTTATATCTTTGATATTGAACTCGTAAACAATCAATTGTGGATTGCTTCAAATTATGAATTGACTATTATCGATTTAAATGAAGAAAATGTGAAGAATTTTAAACGAATAGGTTCATTAGGCGATATGGAAGGAATGGAAGATGTACTTACTGGTTTTAAAGTATTAGAACACTATAAAAACCAATTAATTGTAAGTACAAATCATGGTGTTTGGAGTTTTGATCTTATCTCAAAATCCTGGAAAGCATTAGTTGATGCATCCGTTTTTGCCGGCCGAGAAATCACATCCATGATCAGATTTAAGAATTTTATTTTTATGGCAACTAATGATGGCTTTATTCGTTACGATATTAAAGATAGATTCATCCGTGATTATCAGTATGATTTTCTGGGCCAAATACACGATATGAACGTGGATAAAAAACATCTCTGGCTTGGAACGTCTAATGGCATAATTAAATTTAAATGGACAAAAGATTGAAGAATATCAAAACAGTACTGCTAATTATTTTGGTTTTAACAGTTGTAAACGGCCAAAGGAATAAGCCCGATAAAAATAATTTAAAAGTGTCTAACATCGAGCAGTTTTATCTTATAGTGTCACCACAAGCATCATCAGAAAGAGGAAAAATAAAGCTTAATACTCATGTAATGATCCCAAGTTTTTCTTTACAGTTCGTAAAAGAAAATGGCGGATTTGTATCTAGCTTTGAAGCTCGCATTTCACTATTAGATGAAGATGGTCAGCAAATTGATCATAAATCTATTCAGGAAACGTTAAACGCACAGGATTATTTAGAAACTGTCAGCAAATCAAACTGGTATTTTATTGAACATGATTTTTTAGTGAATCCCGGTAAATATACAATCGTAAGTGAAGTATTGGATATTGATACTCGTAATAGTGGCGTTCGGGAAAAGAAAGTGGATTTTACAAAATACAAAGATGGTTTGAATTTATTTACACCATTGGTTTTGGTAAAATATACGGGCTCATGGCAAGGCGATGAAAAACTAATGGCTAGCTATCAAAATGAAATCACATTCGAACAGTCATTTGTACCCATTTATATTACAGGAAATGTTAGTGTTGGAGATTATTCAATCAAACTTGATTTAAAATCCACAGATGGTGAATCCATTTCATCAATTGATACTGTGTTTACAAATTCAGAAAAATTTTTCAATCACCAACTAAATTTACCTGTTAATAATATGCAAGGCTTAAGGGCTAAACTGTATGTTGAACTTGAGCAAGAAGGTCAATCTGAAAAACAATCGATTGAATTGAAAATCAAACGTCCGGGTGTTTCTTCTCACATAAGAGATGTAGAAGAAGCTATGGACCAAATGCGCTACATTTTGACCAGTGATGAACGATCAAAATTCTCCAAAGTCAAGAAAAATGACAGAGAAGAATTATTTTATACATTTTGGAAAGAAAGGGATCCAACTCCGGAAACAGCGATCAATGAGCTGATGGAACAATATTATTCCAGGGTAAGATATGTCAATGAACATTTCACATCTTTCACTCCGGGTTGGCGTACAGATATGGGAATGATCTATATTCTTTTTGGGCCGCCAGATGATATTGAAAGAATATTTATGAGCAGTGATCGCAATGCCAACCAAACCTGGCATTATTACCGCATTAATCGCAGTTTTACTTTTTATGATCAAAATGGCTTTGGAGATTATCGTTTAACCACACCTTATATTACTGGGCGTGCCTGGTGATCACACTGGAGCGATTTTCCTACAGCGGGCTGGAATCTTATAAAAAATGCCCTGCACAATTTAAATTCCGTTATATTGATTTCATCCGCAAACCGGATGAAGGCATCGAAGCTTTTATGGGTAAGCGAGTCCATGAAGCATTGGAATTTTTATATAAGGAAGTTCAATCAGGACGTATCCCGATTATCGATAGTATCCACGATTATTATAAATCTATATGGAATGATAAGTGGCATAATCGCATCGCCATCGCGAAACGAGGTGAGTGCAAAGAAGATTATTTTCGATTAGGTGAAGATTGTATTGCCAGATTTTATCGCAAAAATCAACCTTTTGCAGAACGTGTTGAAGGGATTGAGTTGGAAATAGATTTTAAGCTTGACGGGAATGAATCATATCGGATGAAAGGCATTATGGATCGTTTGGATCATGATAATAATGGGAAATTTGAGATTCATGATTATAAAACAGGAAAACGGGCATTAAGCCAGAGTCAGGCAGACAGCGATGGCCAATTAGCATTATATCAAATTGCTTTGGAACAGCAGCGAGATGATGTAAAAGACGTAACACTCGTATGGCATTTTGTGCGTTACGGAATTGAAATCAGATCAAAACGAACAAAGGAACAATTGCAATTATTGTCTGAATCAATGCAAAAGCGAATTGACGAAATTCGTTTAAAAGAAAAGGAAGGTGCTGATTTTCCACCTAAACCGATGATTTTATGTAATTGGTGTTATTATTGGGAGGAATGCCCGGCACAACAAGGTACTAATCCTTATATTAGATAGTGGATATCAAAATCAATAAAGTATTCGATTTAATTACATAATATAACTGTTATATTTTTACACCCCCATTATGAAACTGAAACAAAATGAAATAAGCGCTATCAAGGATTTGCTGGCATCAGCTGAAAATCGTTCTAACCAAACACTGGAAGAATTACATCAAAAACTTTCATCCGGTAATGCTGTCGATCTATATGTTGATGGCGCAGCTGATCTCCATTCTAAAACAGCCGGAATTGGTGGAGTTTTTTATCAGGAAGGAGATGAAATTGCTTCTTTTTCTGAATATTATGACGATGCAACGAATAATGAAGCTGAATACAGTGCATTAATCCATGGCTTACATATGGCCAAGGAAATGAATGTTGCCAGCATTAGTATATATTCGGATAGCCAATTAGTCGTAAATCAGGTAAATGGCGAATTCAGGGTAAAGCATGAGAATATGATTCCATTACACGCAGAGGCAACAGAATTATTAGATGATTTTGATTCATGGTCATTAGAATATATTCCGAGAGATGACAATGCAGTTGCAGATAAATTGTGCAAAGCTGCTATGATGTCTGGTAGATAGATTGGAAGATGGAAGAATTGTAATGTTTAAAAAGGAATTTAATTTATGAAAGCACTAATTACAGCAGGGGGGCACGGAACTCGATTACGTCCTATAACACATACTCAGAATAAACATCTGATTCCAATTGCGAATAAATTGATGTTAGCCTATGCTTTGGAATACGCCCATGACGCAGGCATAGACGAAGTTGGAATTATTATAAACGAGGGTGATACATCCATAGTAGACGCTTTTGGTAATGGGGATTCCTTTGAACTTAAAATTAAATATATTGAACAATCCGCTCCTCTTGGTTTAGGTCATGTTGTAAAAATTTCTGAATCATTCATCAAAGACGATCCATTTGTTTTTTACCTAGGGGATAATATTCTTGTAGGCGGTATTAATAAATTTATTGAAGATTTTAAAGCCAACAGTTCAAATTGTCATTTGGTGTTAAGTAAAGTTCCTGATCCAAATCGTTTTGGTGTGGCAGATGTAAAAGATGGTAAAATTATTGGAATTGAAGAAAAACCTGATCATCCTAAAAGTATATTGGCTGTGACCGGAATTTATGTTTACGATAGTCATATTTTTGAAGCAGTGAATAATATTAAACCATCCGCCCGTGGTGAATTGGAAATTTCCGATGCTCATCAGTATTTACTAGAAAAAGGATTTAGTGTTTCATATTCTGAAATAACAGGATGGTGGAAAGATACAGGTAAACCATCTGATCTCTTGGAAGCAAATCGTCTCGTTTTGGATAATATTAAAGATGAGCGTGAAGGTACCATTGATGAACAATCTACTGTTTCCGGAAGGGTTGTAATGGGGAAAGGCTCTCAAATCATAAATTCAAATATTCGCGGCCCGGTTATTATTGGTGAGAATGTTACAGTTGATGGTGCATATGTCGGACCCTATTCTGCAATTGGAGATGGATGTAAAATTATTAATAGTGAAATAGAATATTCCATTCTAATGCATCAATGTAGAATAAGTAATATTTCTCGCAGAATTGAAGCGTCACTTTTGGGAAGTGATGTTGAACTTTTACGATCCCAATCTAAACCGATCACACACCGATTTATTCTTGGCGATCAAAGCCGAGTCGAAATAGATTAACCTTTTGGATAATCCAATCCTTGAATTAGAAAATGTTTCAGTATTCTATCCCGGCCAGCGATTATTATTTAAAAAACCTCGATTAATCCAAGCACTTCATTCGATTAACCTAGCGTTATACAGAGGTGAAATTCTGGCCATTGTTGGTGAAAGTGGCAGCGGAAAATCCACATTAGGCAAATCTATTGTCGGTCTCATTGATAATTTCAACGGAAATTACATTTTTAATGGACAGATGTATAATCCCAATGAAATGAATTCATTGCGCA
>Ga0207989_1001054_pt1 | contig 14401 bp, 4 predicted proteins | sample ETNtaG_7_FD_185777 | JGI IMG/M metagenome (GOLD analysis project Ga0207989, IMG submission 185777) | Marine microbial and viral communities from oxygen minimum zone, Eastern Pacific Ocean - ETNP201406SV65 (SPAdes) (version 2) | ecosystem: Environmental > Aquatic > Marine > Oceanic ... | reverse complement strand
ACCTTGGCCTTGACCTTGGCCTTGACCTTGGCCTTGACCTTGGCCTTGACCTTGGCCTTGACCTTGGCCTTGACCTTGGCCTTGACCTTGGCCTTGACCCTGGCCTTGACCCTGGCCTTGACCTTGTCCTTGACCTTGGCCTTGACCCTGGCCTTCTCCATCTTGCTCGGAATCTCCACCACCATCAGTTCCGCCGTCGCCGGTTCCTTCTCCGTTGTCTCCGTAGTCCGGATCATACGCATCAGGGATACCGTCGCCATCCGAATCCGACATTGATCCGTTTGCGGGATCATTCGGGAACGGATCATCGGCGTCATTCTGACCGTCGCCGTCGGTGTCAGCCGAGTTGGGGTTTGTTCCAGCGGAATACTCCTGAGAGTTAGTTAGCCCATCTCCGTCCGGATCAGCGTTAGCGTCACTGGCCGAATTTGGGTTCAGTCCGTATGCAACTTCCCAACCGTCTGGCAATCCGTCGTTGTCGGTGTCAGGGTTTGTGGGGTCCGTGCCTGCGGCAGTCTCCTCAGCGTTTGTTAGACCGTCTCCGTCCCAATCGGCCCCTCCGTCGGAGGGATCGAGTGGGTCAGACCCGTCAGCGGAAACGCCGACGGAACCAGCCATCAACACAAGGAGCAGCGCAATCAGCATGCTCGTATTCTTTGTTTTCTGTATTTTCATTTCTTTTTCACTTCCAAAAATAAGTTCAGAGAACCCGCTGTTCTCTCTTTCCGGTTGAACGCTCACGCTGACCTTATTGCGAGCCATTGAATCCGGGAGTGATTGATGCTTATTGAGAACAAACTCAGTAACACTATCCACGACCTCAAATAACGCTGTACTGCGTCCCTATTGCGGTTCTTGTGGATATCCAGTTTTACTTCGTTTGTTCCTCCTCTATTACGCATCCAATCTCACGGGCTTTCATAGGGAACCCACTGTTCCCTCTAAATTTCCAGCCCCTATGGGGCTATATCAAGAGTTCCTGAGATTGATTGAATACGATTTTCACTCATCAAGGAGTTAATTTCGCTAGTTCTGCCTTAAATTTAGTACTGGTCAGGAAGTGTAAGGCTGGAGTCGCGAGAGTTCCCAAAACTAAAGTAACTAGGAAAATGTTAGACCATAATTCAATACCAGCTCCAAATGTAAGGTAAAGAATCCAGCCAGCTCCTAGAAATGCCCATGGTCGATAACGGCGAGCAAAGAGAGTTGAGCGCGCCTTAACCAACTCATCTGAGTAGAGTGTAGTAGTTTCGCCCTCTGCAAGCATATCGTTCTCAGTTGCACAGCGAACGCATACTAGGCTAAGTGGTCCAATGCCGTTGACGAACTGAGAGTTAGGATAGTTCTGCTTGCACATGCGACAGGATGGCATGGTGGTTCGCTCCCGCCACCCATTGATGCTCCTTCAACGCTACGGTTGCCGCGCTTGCTGAGAGTCACTGACAGGTTGCATCTTCACTACTGGTAATGATAAGAAAAAGGTGAGTAAGGTAATTCCATCAGGACTACCTACAGACTCAGGATGAAACTGCACTCCATGAATAGGAAGAGTTCGATGGTGTAGCCCCATGATTAGTTGATTTGTATGATCCCAAGCATTAGCAGATAGGATTGTGTTAGTGGATTCAAGAACTAGGCTATTGTACCTCATGAGAACAAGTTCTGACTCAAGTTCCTCGTACATCCCAGTTCCATCATGGTGGATTAATGAAGGAACTCCATGAACGGCTCCAAGTGGAGACTGCACCAAATTCCATCCAGCCGCTATGCCAATCGCTTGATGACCCAAGCACCATCCTAATAGTGGAATATGGAAACCTTCGCTCGTTAATGTTCCTTCAATTGCTCTATTTGCGATTTCCATTGTCCGCGGAGACATCTCTGGCCTAGATGGCCCGGGCCCGAGAATAATATGAGTCGGTCGATATTTTCTCAACCACTCATCAACAGTAGATGCAGAATTATCCTCATTTACTGGACGTCCCTCAACAACCGATACATTAGCTCCTTGTCTATGTAATATCTCAGCAATGTTGTTAGTAAATGAATCTAGATTATCCACTAGAAGAACTCTAGAATTGTTGAATTTTTCATTAAACTCTATCTCTTTAGGTGAAATTTTCCCTAGAGTTCCCTCAATTATCGGTAGAGGAAGTATACCCACTTCTCTCTCAGGCAATTCTCCAGAATTGAATCCAGTTTTGAAGCCCCAAGTTGCTTCGGCTACTGCTGCAGCCTTCCATCGTGCTTCCTCAACTTCTGCAGCAGGTGATGAATCAAAGACGACTCCACCTCCTGCTTGTACTGTAGCAAACCATTCAATTGGTCCACTGTGGGCTTCCATTGTCCGAATCAATATGTTCCAATCTGCTTGTCCTGCGGAGAAATTGATGTGACCTATTGAACCTGTCCAAGCACTTCTTGGGGCTTCTTCCAACTCATCTATTGCAGCCATAGTAACTAACTTTGGACAACCAGTAATCGAGCCGCCTGGGAATAGAGATGAGAGAGCCATTCCTACATTAGAAGAATCACAAAGTTCTCCTTCAACTCCTGAAACTAGATGTTGGACATTTGCTAGAGCTTCTATTCTGCAATCCGACCATCGTACTGTTCCGTCCTTGCATACTCTCGAGAGGTCATGCCGTTCAAGGTCGACTAGCATCAGATGTTCAGCCATTTCTTTTGTCGACGATGCCATTTCAATGCGTAATGCTAGGTCTTCTTCCTCACTTGAACCTCTAGCCCGTGTTCCTTTTATTGGCCTAGTCGAAACAGTACCATCTTCAATTTTGATTAGCCGTTCAGGCGAAGCCGATGCAACAGACCAACCGTGGTCAGCAACATGCATCCAAGAGGCAAAAGGAGCAGGGTTGGTCTGCGTCATACGAAGGAAAGATTCCCAAGGAGTACCTTCCATTTCTCCTTTCCATAATCTTCCATAGTTTACTTGATACAAATGACCTCCACGAATTGAATCGCGAATTTTCTCTACTTTCCTTGCATGTTCTGAATCACTCTCGCTCTCAGGAACTCTAGGCTTGAGTTTTCGTGAAGGCATTATTGGAGGTAATTCAGGCATACCTTGTTCTAACCAAGGATGTCCTTCAAGAGCAACCAGATGCAATTCGTCAGACTGACGTTCGTGCACCCACCAAGCATCTGTACGCCAGAGAACTCCTAGCAGAGTTCCGGGTGCAGGTGTGTGCTTGAGGCGAACATCATTCGACCATCTACCAAGATCATATCCCAATATACCTGCGAATCCACCAGGTCTAATCGGTAGATTGTTTTCTTCAACTTGAATCTCAAATCTTGAAATTATATCCAGAGCTTCTTCCAAAGTTTGAGGTCGAAATTCCTTATCTGTAACCCAGCGCCCTCCCTGCAAACTCTGTTTTGTCAAAATTAGAGGAGGTGAATTACCTAGAGTGATTTCTCCAGCAAGAGGGGAGCCAATGGTTGGCTGGTTTTCATCATGTGGCTCAAAGAATAGAAAGCGAACACTATCTAGTGCAGGTAGGAATGATTTTTGCGACAAATCTGTAATCGGTCCGCCTGAATGGAGTAGCATCTGATCCTTACTTAATTCAATGTCTCGAGATGTTAATGCCACCAATGGATTGAAATGAGTATTCTCAAACAAGAGTCTATTCACCTTCATTCCATCATCTCCAATCACTGGCACTCATCCAGGCACAATCCAGTCTCTGCAACCAAGACTCTCGCGCGGCTTGGAAAAGCCTTCCCTGAGGATTCCCTATTATTCGACCATCAATAGTTCCGATTGCACGAATCCCCATTCCACTCCCACAAACTATCATTTCTGCGGAACGCAATATCATGCTCAAGGTGAGTTTTGCTGACCTTACTGGAATGCCTGCAGCTTCTAACCCAGGGCGGATTTGTTCTATTGTCAAAGAGTCAAGTGCTCCGTCACTATGCTTGGGATGATAGGCAACACCATCATGGTCAAGAAGCAAGGGAGCACAACGGTCTCCATCTACAAGAATATCATTCTCGAACAAGAGAGCAAGATCCGCGCCATTCTCAGTTGCAGTTTTTCTTGCTTCCTTATGCGGCCCCCAGTCTCCGTGTTTTGTGCCTCTAACAGGCTGTTCCCAATTGGGGGCGGTTAGAGATATTGCAGTTAAAGGATTCTCAGGATATGTGTTTAGGACAAATGGCTCAACGAAGATTTCACCATTTCTTCTAACTCCTAAAGATACTAGGAAGGCTGCTTGATCATCACAAGGGTTGGCATCACCGGGATGCTCTAAATCATCTAGTATTGAGAAAATCTTGTTTGGAAAATCAGTTGGGATGTCAATTCCGAGAATCTTAGCATGACGCTGTATTCTAGCGAAGTGCATATCAGCCGCCATTAGAGATTTATTTCCATCCCAGCCTGTTGCTGACCAGACCGCTGAGCGAGGGTCAACTGCGCCGGTCATAATACGCGATAGGGGTCTTGGCTTCAATGTCTATGTATCGGTTAGAGCATTTCGTCAAGGAAGGATGTGTCTATATCTTCATTATCAAGGCCGTCAACTAAATCTCCAAGATCGTCAATACTCAGTTCCTCTTCAGAGTCCCCCAGTAATTCGTCAATAACCTGAGAATCTGGACTAGATGTTTCATCCAATTCTTCTTCAATTTCCCCGCCGGCAGTTGCGGCAGTAGAGACATAGAAATCATCACCAGTTGATTTAGAATCGCTTCCCTTGCGAGCCGAGGCTACTAGTCCTCTGTCAATTTCTAATTCATCAATGCCAAAGTCTTCATTATCTGAAAGTCCAGCTGCTTCTCGCTCTTGCTGTTCTTCCATTTCAACCTCTAGAGCCCCCATCTCCCAAGGAGCAGGAGTAGAATCTTGCTTTGGTTTTATGAAAAGGATTGCACTAAACAGGAGCATAATTACTGAAATTAAAGCGACCATCATGTTTAGCTCACCAGAGATAATTTTCTCATACCATGACTCACTGGATGAAGGTTCACCTCCTGGATTCGTTCCAAAACTGTCTTCAGACCACGGAGGTATCTCTATTGGGTCTGCATGGAATGTGTGAACATCACCACTGTAAGTTACAATTTCAATCCAATATGTCTCTTCTCGAATCAAAGCATCACCCTCAAATTCACTTAGAATTAGTATTGTGTCACGCATACCTGATTTGACTAATGTAGCATTTCTAGTATCGTCGAAAGAATCGTTACTGACAAAGGCATAGTATGTGCTATAGAATGGGTCTTCTGCATTATCCCATGTGATTTCGATTAGCATTCCCGCGGCGTCCCAGTTTGCCCTAATTCCACTAACATCAGGACATTCAGGGCACGGATCAGATGATTGTTCGTCAGTCAGTTCAATCCAAGACGAAGCAAGATTATTTGTCCATGCGTTGCCTGAAGAATCGACAGCAACAATAGCAACGTAGATTCTTCGATTAGGCACTAAAGGTTGTGATTCATCTGTTCCATGATTAGAGAATTCAGTTAGCAGAACGGGTAACTGTTCTTCTCGATTAATAATCAGTGCAGGAGATAAATCCTCAATTCTATCAAGCAGGACAGGCGTATCAATCACTGCATATATTCTATACTCTGCAATGTCGGATGCTTCGCTTGGTTTGAAATCAACAAACATTCCATCTCCTCCATCATTAGGTCTATCAGAGAGAACAGGAGACAGTAGCCTCTCAGGTGGTGAAACGTCACCTCGATTATCAATAGGAGTAACTAGAACCATGTGGTCACGAAGTTGGTTCAAATGTACATTACCTGAAATGTCATGTATTGTAACTGTCACATAGAGAGGAATCATAGGTTGTATATTTTCAACTTTGAGCGAGTCAATACTATTTCCATAAATTGCCTTAGTAATCTTGAGTTCTAACTGGAAGTTAGCACCAAATTGTCTTTGATCAATAGTAATTAGTCCACAAGATGTAGGGGAATCTTGGCATAGATTCCATATTTCGGTAACGTTTGTAAGGGGATATTCTGAAACCCAAACCGTGTAGAAATCGAAGTCTTCTGCTGATGAGCGATTCCAGCGTATGTCAATTGCAGTACCATCATCTCTTGGATGATCCCACGCATCTATTCCGAGAACCCGATCGGGTGCAATTCCAGTTCCATTTATGTTGCTCATAGGTGTTGCTTCGACTACTAACACATTGTCTAAATCGGCATTCCCCCAATCGTCAAAGGCAACAACACCAATCCAGTAAGTAATTCCATCAATAAGTGAATTATTGCCTATTGAGTCAATTATCAGAGATGTTGTTTCACAATCATTCGTGTAAGCCGAAATTGGCCATCCTTCGACGATAGAGGGGGGTTGGAACCCAGAGGCTGGTAGAATAAATATCGAGTAATAGGTACAATCTTCTTCTGAATTATTATTCCATGAAACATTCAATCGACCTCCTTCATCATCGGGTACATCAACGGCTTCAGTTCCAGTTACAGGGGTGGGAGGAATCCCATCATTTAGTCCTCCTGCTGTAACTATTGGTCCTACAATAGTTGCATTTTCGACATCCATTTGACCTGCTTCATCGACACAAACTGCAGCGAACCAGTAAGGAACTCCTCCTTGTAGTTGAAGAATGGTTGAATTTCCAGTACTCCATTGGAAGTCGAATCCATTTGTCAAACCTATGGCGCTATTTATTTCTTGTTGGACAGCCCAAATTATTGTTTTATCAGAATCCAATTCTTTACAAGATGACCATTCAGCACTAACTGTTCCAGGAGTCCCTCCTTCGATTGGCTCAACAACTAACCATTCAGGTGGTGCAGGAATCTCATCAGTTGGAGTAGCGTTTAGTGGATATGTGATTGGAACTCCCAGAGTTCCATCTGCATACTCAATTGAGATTGCTGCTCTATACATTCTATCATCTTGTAAAGAAACAACTTGACCTGCATAATCGGCATTCTCAATTGTTGTTTCTGTTTGAGACCAGAAATTAGATCTAATATATGTCGCCATGGATGATAGGTCTTCTCTCTCTGGTTCCCAAAGAGGGTTATCAGTAGAGTCCCAAACATATAGGCGATATGCATTCCAAGCGGCATCATCTGCAGGTAACCAAGATGCTGTTAGTACACCTCCTCCATCATTAGGTCTATCTTCTAGTGAAGTCAATATTGTAGGTACCTCTAAACGCTCCCAATCATAAGTTATCCTAACTTGAATGGAGCCATCGGTTGGTGACTGCATCTGCAGATGCAGAATTGCTGAATCAGAGCCAGGGCCAATTGCATCAATTGCAGACTGGAAAGCCTGTTGAATACCTCCATTGGTAGCAGCCATATCCCAAACACCAAAGTAATTCAGTGATGTTGATCTTGCCCATAACCAGCTACCCGCTTGAGGTGCAATCATTGTCATTGATCCTGTATGTAGGGGGATTCTCCCCGGAGCTGTAGTTACAGAAACATTGTCAATTTCTATCGGGTTATCTGGTTGAATCAAGACTGTAGACATCCCTGGGTGTGTGGTTTCTGTGACGTCCCAACTTCTCCCTTCGTACAGTAACGTCAGAGGAGAAGCTCGACGTTGTTGGACACGTGCATCTTCTATCAGTGAAATTACTGAGTCAAAGACATGTAAACCATCATTACTAAGTATGTACAGTCCTGAATTATCTAGATATCCTGTTTGTATATTCATTTCTCTCTTACTAGCAATAACGTTGTGTCGTCCATCTACATCTAGGACATCCAATCCACCATTGCTCAATACAACCAAGTGTGTTCCATCAGATAGAATTTCAAATGGAGGCCACGCTTGGAGCGAATTTTGTCCAACCCCCGTCTCTATCTGCATTTTACTTCCATTCCAATGAACCAATGGAGTAGTATCAGTGGCAATATGGACTCCCCAATCATTAGCAGTAATCGCCCGAACATCATTACTTGGAATCATATCAATATTGTATGTTCCATTCAAAGTGTCCGTAGCTAAATCCCAAGCAACTGCTCCTGGCCGAGAAACACCTTGTCCATTGTGTGAAATGAAAATTGCAGCATCGTGGTAAATAGTTGAATTACTCCCATCAGGATTCTGTACGACTCTAGATGTGGGTGCAGCATAAGTGATACCACTTACTGAATTCCCCATTAATCCATCATTAATGTCTAATGTTTTTATTATTGACAAATTAGATTGATGCAAAACTGTCAGACCTGCAACACCTCCTGCAAGAATAGTGCCGTTTCCTTGAATCGGACTAGATATGGAATATAGATGTTCTATAATTGAGGATGGCAAACCATCAATGGTGGTAATGGGGTCATCCCAATCATCTCTAGTAGTATTCCACATTCCTATACCTCCATAGGTGGCAATCAAGATATGGTCTCCGTATTCTAGGAAATCACGTACTGAATTACTTGGAAGTCCTGCTATGAGGCTTCCATGACCCCAATTAATACCTCCAGTATCGAAAGTTTGGAATCCTGCTGCAGAACCACTTCTCCCCATTAGACCAACATACATTGTTCCATCATTTTCAATGATCATTCCGTCCATCTGAGAGTGTAATGCTGGTGCTGTAGAGAAAATCCTACGCTGTTGTAAATCAACATATTTCAGTCCTCTACCTGCGGTAGCCACCCAAAGTTTCTCACCATCTAATTTGATTTCGTTTACTATATCATCTTGGAAATTATATCCAAACTCCCAACGAACAGAACCATTGGCTAGAATTTGACCTTGGAGAATTGAAGAACCATAGTAATCTCCTGAAGACATTGCCGAAACTGCCCAAACATGGGTGTCATTAGAAATAATTTCAAGGATTCTCCCGCTAGCTAATCCAGCTAATTCATCAAATCCACTTACAATAAGTCCAGTATTATCCAAGCGGTCAACTCGGTTTAGTCCAGTAGTTTGGCCAGAACGACCAATGGCATACACATGTCGACCTGAATTAGATGGGGCTCGGTCTATCGAACAACCATCCATTCCCGGATCCAACAATTGTCCATTTGAGGTTGCAGTTCCAGAGGTGATAATTCTAGAGATACCTCCTCTCTGATCAACTTGATGAGCAACGAAAAGCACATTATTATCATGTAACATACCTCCAGGGAATACTCTATCATCACCAATTCCATCATTAGATGTAATTGTAGAAAGATATGAGTTGCTATTGTAATTATATCGATCGATTCCTACTCCATCAGTATCGAATCCCACATATAGAATATTATTCGTATCATCACATGCAAGAGCACGTGCATCGGGATCAGATAGGCCGCTACTTTGAGTAGCTGCAGTAATCCATTCTCCTGTTATTCCATCGGAATCATGGTCGACTAAGTCAAATCTTGCAACTCCGCCTTGATTACCCCAGAATGACCTTCTACCGATTGCAACATGAACAATATCATCGCATAATTTTATGTCGGCAGGATATCCACCAGGTATATCTCCTGAATCAAGATCCCATGAGGTCCAATTTCCCGTTGAACCATCTTTCCGTAAAATCTGTGTCCCCGGATTCCATCCTCCAGTACCAAGCGAACCTAACCACAGGTCTGAGTTTATCACTTCCATTGAATAGAACTCATCTTCAGAATCGGAAGGAAGGCCATCACCTGGTGTCCAAGAATCGAGCCAAGACGAGTTAACAGGATTCCATCGGAGTATTCCATTCATGCTAGCAAATAAGAACTCACCATCATACACTTCCATCCCCCTGATTGGTCCATCTATATCGGTCCATTCATTGAGTAAATTCATGGAATCTGCATTGAATCTTCTTAGGACATTATCGCCATAGGCAACCCATAGTTCACATGAAGTAATATTCAATGGAAAACAGTCACCCAAAAATCGAGCATTTACACGAAGAACGTTTCCAATTGTGGGGAGATTCTCCTCCCAACTCTGATTTGTCATATTCCAGCGAACTATGGTTCCTTCATTGTTCTCCCACCAATTGGTTGATGCAACACCAATCCATAGTTGGTCACCTACTGTTCCGATTCCATAAGTTGAACCCGAGAACCCCGCTTGATTTCCTGCATCCAGAGTACTCAAGCTAGAATTTGTTGAAAGATCAATCCTGTAAATATTATCTCGCTGTGAGCCTTGATTTACTCTCTGCTCGGAATAATGTAGTACATCTCCATAAATTTCTATGTCTGCAGGGACGTTATTTGAGAGGGTTGGTCCGCTAGGGTTCACCCCTCGATTCCAATCAATAAGAACCACATCGTTGACTACATCGATAAGTGTTAATCCAAAGTCACCTCCTGCCCAGATTGTTCCTGGTGAAATTCCAGGAACTAATGCTGTCACATCATCATCGTCAATGTAACCTTGTGAACCATCCCATGCTGTCAACCATTGCTGTGATGTGATATTGTAACGGGCAATTCCAGTGTTTTCAAATCCAAGGAATAAGATATCATCAATCTTGACGGTCCGAGCTCGCTGGGTATCGTCACCTGCTGTCCAAGTCTCAATTACCGAGAAATTATCCATATTGACTATCCCTGCTCCTGAATTTCCTCCGGTATAGGCTCTGTCTGGAGCCAACATTTCAATTGTGTATACAAATCTGCTTTCCAGTCCTTCATTAGTAGAAACACAATCTTGAAACTGGAATTGCCAGTTCCATTTGCATGCACCTTGGTTTGTTCCTGCGTACAAACCATCTCCATCACTAGTGACATCATAGAAATCAGAAGGATTTTGCCACCAAGGTCCATTGGTTGTTAATGTCGTCCAAGTATTCCCGTCATAACGTGCGAATGCACCATCCGCACCAACTAATAGACCTCCTTGATTATCCAATTCTAAATCATAAACATCGTTATCAGGCAATGTGTTTGTTTCTTGAGTCCAGTGATTTAGAATGTCTCCAGTTATCCTATCGATTAACAATATTCCAAAGTCAAAAAGTCCAATGTAAACAACATCATCATCTACAGCAATAGGAGTAGCTTCCAAATTATCTGCTCCAAGAGATTGCCAAGATCCAATAATAGTTGAAGAATTCAATTCAATTCTCATAACTCCTTTATTTGGTGTAGCGATATAGGCTGTTCCATATCTACAAACTAGATCAATTACAAAATCGGTATCTAGTCCATCTGAGGTTGTAATCACATCTACCAATGTCATAGAATTTGTATCTATAACAGAAACACCTGAATTTGCGTGGCCAATTGCAAGATATCCAGTATAACTATCATACGAGATTGAAGAAGCGGTAGGTGAACTAAGACCTTGAACTGTGCCAATATACCAACTCGAAGTTGCATCGACTTCATTATTATGTAATCTCAATATTCCCGCATTTGTAGTTCCAATCCATACCTTGTCATTCCCATCTTGTTCAAAGGCAGTAATATCGCCGGGATTGTTTACATAATCACTGATATCTATTGGAGTTCGCCAAGTTTTTGTTCTCTCATCAAATCTATCAATTATACTACCTCCGGCAATCCATGTCTCACCAGCTTCTCCATCATCGATACGAGACACCACTTGCATTGATTCAATGCTTGGTCCACTGAGTAATGTTAGAGATGAAATCTGTGTAATTCCCTGTTGTCTAGCAAGTGTACCTGAGCCATCATTAATCAGAACAGTACCTTGATTTAGTCCTCTATTACTATGTGCTGACCAAGGAAAAATACTTTCACTATTTCCAGTTAATCCAAGATCACTCAATGTTATTGTTGTACGAAAGACAAGAGTGTTAGTATCGTAAGCATGTAATGAATTCCCTGCAAGAATATGTAACCATCCATCTGTGACGGCGAGTCCATGAATCTCATTGGATGCAAGCCAATTATTCATCGTCCAAGTTGTCATCCATGAATCAGAAGGGAAATTATAGCGATTAATTCCAGAATCTGATGTGCCAATCAATAGATTATCTCCAACAATTTCAAGATCAGTAATTTGGTTTGATACAAGGAAGTTTTGAGTATTCCAAACATTGTCGCTACTTATTGAAACAGAATTGCCGCTATGTGTATATTCGATTATATGAACACCATCATTGTGAGTTGAAAGATAAATTACTCCATTAGTCGATTGCCCGTTTTGATTGTATACTAATAAATCAGAAGAAAACTCAGAAGAATCCTGACAAAACTGGTATTCGTTCCATGATGGAGATGAAGTAGGAACAAGATAGGATAGCATACAAGACGTATCTGTGGGTATACCATTTGTGTCAAATACTTCTGAGGTCGCCCAAACAATTCCATTCTGATCTACGGCAATTGAAGAAATTTGATAATCAGGTAAACTACCATTTAGCAAGTCATTTTGAATCGAGGAATCAATCAAAGATCGTGATTTTATTGTCCCATTAGCAGTTCCAATTAGAAGGCTACCCGATATCGAATCAATTGCTAGACTTCGACCAAAAATATCGTACTCAATATCAATAATTGGTTTCACAGTATTCGCATCAATATGCAATAAATCGTCATCTAGTAGGATGTATAGTCTACCATCAATTGGATTAACTGCACTATCATAGATTGTTACTTCAATTGAAGAAAGTGATACTTTAGCATCGGCAGGACGCAATACTTCCATTACTAAGTCTGAAATTGTCACTCCTGCGGGAATTTCCCATGAAACATCAGAAATAGAGTTCGGTCGTAATTGTGCTTCTAATGTTCCATCGATGACAGTTGGTGGGTTTTCAGAAATTGAGTTTTGTCTTCCAAAGTCTCCATACCCTCTCCAATCAAGGATTGGTGTCTGAGTATTCAAGAGATTCAGTTGTGGCTCAGTAGCCCAGTAACCTGCCGAACCGTTTACTGCGACTTCGAAGGTAAGATTAGAAATCTGCGATCCGGGTGCAATTTCAAGTAGATAGTCAGAATAAGCATAGGTTCCATTTACCGAATCAGCACCGGTTGCAACAAAATCTATCCATCCTGTATCATTTGAACCTGAAGCACCCCAAAAATTCTGTTTTGATACCTCTGATTCTTCTATACTGAAGTCTAATTCTGAGTTTATTGAGGTTGACCAAGGCAGCCCAATCATTAGAATTGTAAGTATCAGAGCAAGCCTCTGACTCTTTACCAAAACACGACGATTCGACATCGGCACGAAGTATCGGCCTACTTGTACCCATTATGAAAGGAGTGGGTTGATGTTTTTTCCACGCATCTCCCTCTAGTAGAGGGAGGTGAAACAAAGAAATCACATTTCTGGGGGCTGATAATACATCCGAATTCTGTAGGATAGCATCAAAGAGGAGAGGGTGGCCCGACCAACCTCGGAGGGGTGACTTTGACCGATGACCGTCTGCGCAAGGAGGCTTTGGATTACCATGCCAATAAGCCAGCTGGAAAGATAAGCGTGGAGCCTACCAAGCCCCACGGAACGGCCCGCGAACTTTCTCTTGCCTATTCACCAGGTGTAGCATTTCCTTGTCTAGAGATTTCCGAGAATCCAGACGATGCATACAAGTATACCTCAAAGGGTAATTTAGTTGCTGTAATTAGCAATGGTACTGCTGTCCTTGGTTTAGGAGATATTGGAGCAATTGCAGGAAAGCCAGTGATGGAAGGAAAGGGACTTTTGTTCAAAGCATTCGCAGACATCAATGTTTTTGATATAGAGATTGATCGTACTGATGTCGACCAATTTGTTGAAGCCGTTAAGGCGATTGCTCCTACTTTTGGAGGAATTAATCTTGAAGATATCAAATCTCCAGAATGCTTCGAGATTGAGAAAAGACTGGTGAAAGAACTTGACATTCCAGTTATGCATGATGATCAGCACGGCACAGCAATCATTTCCGGTGCTGCTTTGATGAATGGACTAGAGATAGTCGAAAAGAACATCGCTGAAGTAAAAATAGTCATTTCAGGAGCTGGAGCTTCGGCTATTTCATGTGGACATCATTATCTAAGACTCGGGGTAAATCCTGAAAATATATTGATGATTGATTCAAAGGGGATTCTAACAAAAACTAGAGATGAGGCTGGCGAATTAAATCAATACAAATCGTCCTTTGTACGAGATGTTCCTGAGGGAGGCCTTGCTGAGGCAATGAATGGTGCTGATGTTTTCTTGGGTCTTTCACGCGGAGGAATTGTTACTGGTGAAATGGTTGAATCTATGGCTGAACGCCCTCTAATCTTCGCTCTAGCAAATCCAGACCCTGAAATTCTCCCAGAAGATATCCAAGCTGTTCGTGATGATGCAATAATTGCAACTGGGCGTTCAGACTATCCAAATCAAATCAATAACGTCCTAGGATTTCCATACATTTTCCGTGGCGCGCTTGATGTGCGAGCAACTGAAATTACTGAGAATATGAAGATGGCCGCCACTCATGCTCTAGCACAATTAGCAAAGGAACCAGTTCCTGACGATGTCGCTGCTGCATATGGT
>Ga0207989_1001053_pt1 | contig 14403 bp, 18 predicted proteins | sample ETNtaG_7_FD_185777 | JGI IMG/M metagenome (GOLD analysis project Ga0207989, IMG submission 185777) | Marine microbial and viral communities from oxygen minimum zone, Eastern Pacific Ocean - ETNP201406SV65 (SPAdes) (version 2) | ecosystem: Environmental > Aquatic > Marine > Oceanic ... | reverse complement strand
TAATTTAATCGCCATGATCTAAATTCTTTTGAAAACATTCCAGCACCAGGTCCTATTTCTAAACTATTGTAAATGTTGCTTTTAGCAAATTGAAATATTTTTGTTTGTATTGTTTTATATAACAACAGGTCAACAACAGGTTTTTCTCGTTTCTTTTGAATATCAAGTCTATACCATTCTTCAGTTTTATCTAATCTGTTTGTTTCTTCTTCATTATTAGCGTCAATAGCTAAAGCTAGATCCTTTAAAATTTTAAGATTAGAATCTATTAATTTCTGCATGTCTTCTTTTTTAACTTTTTCAAGTTTTTCAATTAGTAATTTTATTTCTTCAATACTTAACATATTATTATTTAGAATTCAAATAACTTGTTGAATGTATTACTGGTTTCAGTACTTTGTACGTCCCAATTTAATACACCAATTAGGTTATCTATTTTTTGATCTAATATTGTTTGTTCCATTGCTTCTGCATCAAATGGCAGTTCTTTAAACCATTCTGGAATACGTAATTCGTCTGTTGGATATGCAATACTGGTATAGTTTAATGGATTGTTTTTAAGTTTACACACAATAACTTTTGCACCATCTGTTATTGGTAATGAATATTTGTCACCATACATTTGTTTGCAATTATTCCAGTTAATACTTGCTCGTACGTGTCCTGGCATATTTGCTCTGCCTTGTTTCTTTTCTTTTTCCCAATAATCTGTAACATTGTTTGCTCTTTTTGGAGAACCCTTTTCCCAACCCGGCCTTGCTTTGAATTCTGATCGAAATTCACTAATTCTGTCTAATACTTGTTTTTCTGTATTACCTGTTAGTACCATATATAATATTTCACTTAAAAAATCTTGAACAAATACAGGAGTATCTGATCTTTTTAAATCTAATCCCATGGCTTTCATTTTTCCTTCTTTGCCTGCTGTGTCTGTACGTGTTCCTTCAATGTCATAATACAATAATGCATATCTTTTCTTTGTAATAAACAATCCTTTTAATGCTACAAGTTCTCTACCTGCTCTAATAACAGATCCTCTAGTAATTGGACAATGAAATGCCTTAGTCATAAATCCTGTAAAAGATGTATTCATTTCTTCTGCAATTTTATCATATAATGCAATTACTGATTCTTTATTCCAGGCAAGTTTACCTTCGTTAATATCATTTTGTAAAGTTTTATGTGCTGTAAAATAAACAGAATCAGTGTCTCCATATATTATTGATTCACCAATGTGATCATATTTGCCTGCAACAATTTCATTTACTTTTGCTCCCATGTGTTTTGTAATACATCTACCTGTTAATGTTACTGATTGTCCTATTCTAATATCAAAAAATCGACAACCAGGATTTAAAAGTGCTCCATATAAACTATTCAAATTAATTTTTTTAACTAATTGTCGTTTATCCCAATATGCTCTTTCAATTTCGTTATTTCCAGACTGTTGCATTTTACGTTGCATTTCTTTTCTTTCTGCGTACCAACGTTTTAATAACCCTGGAATAATTGCTTCAAATTCATATGTGAATATTGTGCCATTAGCACTTAACATCCATTTGTTGTTGCCTTCAAATATTAAATCGTATAATTGTGCCGCACTCATTCTAATACTAGTACCATCAGTCCAATCAACTAAAATTTCAGTACCCTTGTCTTGTTTCATTATTGCTTGGTACTCCCAACTACCAAATTGATTATCCCAAGCCGCCGCAAATGACTTTTTCTGAGATTTAGCTCTGTTAATTTCTGCTGATGTTATAATAGGTCTTATTTGGCCAACAATAGTTTCTGGACCCATATTCAATGCTCTAATAACAGATGGATACAGTGAATTAATATCAATAGATCCTATCCAGTCGTGTATACCTTTTTTTGGAGTTGCCACATAAGCACCTGCCGCCGTAATTGGTTCAGCATCTTTAGCCCTGTATTTTCTACCTGGTACAATCATGCCACGTCTGTGTGCTTCATTTACTATTGCTTGTTCAGTAACTGCAACTGCACCCATTGTTGTTTGTAGTAACACAGTATTTTGGTGTGCTATTTCGTTTGCTAAATCAATAAATTTTAATTTCTTTTCTAGTTTGGCAAGTAAGCGACAATCTTGTCTATTATATTCTATAAACAAACCAAAGTCATTTTTGTAAAGTGCATCTAAAGATCCTTCATATACGGTTTTCTTTTCTCCTAATTCGTGATCACCAATTGCATCTAATCTAAAACTGTGTCGTTCTTCATATGTATATTTTCTGTATAATTCTAATAAATCTAAATGTACTCGTCCAATTAAATCATAACTTAAATGTTCTCTACCGTATTTTTCAAATACTCTTTTTTTAGGCTTTTGTCCCCAAAAACATAAACGTCTTGTATCATCATTGCTTAAAACTTTTTGTATTCTTCCTACTGTATATGGAATATCGTATCCTTCTGAGTTCCATCCTGATAAAATATCTGCTTCTTCAACTAATTGTAAAAATGCATCAAGTAAATCTTTTTCCTTTTCAAATAATAATGTATTTGGAAAACGTTCAGTTAAAACTTTTGCATCTTGCATACTTAAATTTTTTGGTGGTACTGCAAATGTTATTAGTTGATCCGTCCATTCCATGTAACAACTTATGGCAGTTATAGGCATGAACGGATCATCAGTTGTGGCATAACCTTTTTCAGGGTCAAAGTCCACTTCAATATCAAAAAATAGTACATTCAGTTTTGGAGTTTCTTTACCTAAATAATTTTCTTCCAAACATCTAAACACTGGATTGATATCTTGTTCATAAAGAGTTTTATTAGATCTTATCCGTTGCTCTTTAATGAATTCTTTTGATGTTCTACATTGTACTTTTTGTAGTGTTTTTCCTGTGATGCTTCTGTGTTTACCTCTTGCGTCAGGATAATAAAATACATAACGAGCATCGTATTCAACAAATACACGACCTTTTTTAGGATCTCTTTCTACAACATAAATTTTATCTTCGTCTTTTTTATATAAAGCGTCTATGTAACTCATGGTAAAAATACTATATAATTTCCTATAATGTTCATTATTGTAAACCATCCAGATAGTACTATTATCCAAATTTGTCTTCTTCTGTAACTAGCATAACACAAAGTACTAGATCCAAGCAAGTACAATGGAAATATAAGATACATTGTTGGGTGTGGTGAGGTAAATGTTAAAATACAAGAACCTACAATAGTTAATATTACAGAGAATAGTTCAAACCAAAAAGCGACTTGGTCTGTTTTATAACTGTTTACCCAAAATTCTTTGAGTAAACGATACACTATACTTTACCTGCCGCTGTTAATATGGAATCTAAAGTATCCATATCGTCAGAGATATTTTGATAATTTCCTTTGTGTGCGATTGAAATTGCTTTATTAATTAATGCAGGTTTTAATTCAAGTTCTTCTGCTATTGATTTTACTGTGTCTCTTAAACCTGATCTTAAATCGTCTACTTCTCCCAGGACTTGTGATCCTTGAGAAATGATCTGTATTAGTTTTTGTTTTTCGCTGTCGTTAAAGTTTTTAACTGCCATGTATTTCTCCTGTTGTTATAACAAGTATATAACAGTTTTAGATGATATGCAAATGGTTTTTAGAGTAGACCTGCTAATTTTTTAATACGTTGTAGCTCTTGATCATCCTCAACTACATCGTTATTTTTCATTATCTGGTTTGGCCCATCAGCAAATGCTTCAACTTTTGCAAGTCCTCTGCTACCAGGACTATTAGGAGATTTTACTTGTTCACCTGCACTAATGGCTCCTCTTTGACGCATTTTAGTAACGTCATCGATATATTGTTTGTAGTTGTAAGGAATACCAGTCATATAAGGTATTTATTTTAGTAAGTTGGTATATTCTGGGTATAGTTTTTCAAATATCCCAACATTGTTAAAACGCATAGCATTAATATTAATCCATTTTAAAAGTGATTTTTTTAATTTTTCTTGAGTTTGAATAGTATCATTACTTTTCATTTTTTCAATTAACGTATTAAAAAATACTTTCTCGTTTTCTTGTACGTTCATATTTAGATATTGAGATATACTATTAATAAAAATGTTAGAAAAATCTTTACCATAATTATGAATGTCTAGTTCAAAAGGGTCATTTAATGCTTGCCAAACAATTTCTAGTTCATTTGTTGGCCATATTTTGTATTTGAAATATTTTATTGCTTCTCTACTGAATTCTTTGAGTTCTTTTAATTTTGTTATATTTAAAATATGTAATACACTCATTATTTGCACTTCATGGTCAATGTCTCTAGTTATTCTAACTATATCTCCTAAAATTTTAAAATTTTCTATTAATTGTGACCATTGAGATCCTTGTCTGACATATTCGTAATGTTGTTGCACATTATCAAAACTAATATGCCAACGTACTTTTTTAAACGTTTTTAATTTTTCAAAAACCTTACTTGTTGACAAATCTGTACTTAAATTGGTAATAACATCAATTGGAATATTTTTTGAACAAGAATTTAGTATTAATAAATTTTCTTTTATCATTAAAGGTTCCCCGCCAACAAGTGATATTGTTTTCCAGTTTTTACTATTTTTTTGAAAATAGTTGTTCAAATACTCTTTTTGTGTAATTGTTTTTGAAAAGTTTTCTGATTTTTTAATTGATGCCCATTTACTACTTTGATTTTCATCACAATATAAACAACTAGAGTTACAAGTGTTATTCCACCTAGCATCAAATAATGTAGGAAACTCGTAATCTAAATTTGCTTTGTCGATATTAAAGTCTTGATTTACGTCGTTGTGCCAATCTAATTCACTACGTAAATTTTGTTTCTTGATGTTAATACAAGATTTGCAGTATTCTGAATGTAATTTACCATTTTTAATAGATTGTCTAACTTCTTTTATTTTGTTATTATTTAGAACATCTTCAAATTTATCGTGATGAATATTACCTAGCTTAATTGAGCCAGCACAACAGGTTGATATGTCGCCGTTAGTCCTAATGTGTAACCCTCTCCATGGTGCTGAACAAGTCGTCATAATACTTAAAAATATTTATTGGATGTTACGGATTACTTTTTTTCTGTTGGGTCTAAATCGTTGGTAAATTTATCTTGTGCTGGAACTTCAACTGCTGGTTCAACGGCATCTAGTTCAACTTCTTCACCACCATCTTCTACTGCTGGTGTTTCTACTGATGGTGTTCCAGGATCTGGTAAAACTTCTTTATCTAAGTCTACTAATCTTTCTTCTGGTTCTTTTTCTTGTACTACTTCTTGGTCTGCTTCTGCTTCTTTTGCTTCTGCATCAGCAATTATTTCTGTAGTTTCTGGAGTTTTAACAAGAATGCTTTTTGATTCTTCATTGTAAACTGCTTCATTGTCTGAGATAGTGTTATATAATTCAACAAGTTGAGCTTCTTCCGCGTTTTTAATATATTCTGCGATATCTGTTGAGATAACTTCTTTAAATGCTTTTGCATCATATGTTTGCTCTTCTTTTTGTTCTGCTTTTAATTCTGCTAATTGTGTTTCTAAATCAGCAATTTTATCTAATCTTTTGCTTTCTTCTGTTACTGCTTTTTTAATGTTTGATGATATTGAATCATCAGCATCTGATTCTTTAATTGCTTTAGTAATGCTTGATTCTACTTTTGGTTCTGCAGTAATTGCCTCAACTAGTTTTTGTGCTTTTTTAGAAACTTTTGGAGCTTCTGTATATTCTTTAATACCTGCTAATTTGGCAATATCAGCTAATGAAATATCTTTGTCATCTAGTACTTTTGGTGCTTTACCAACTGATTCCATTAGAGATGCTCTTTCTTGTTCTGGAGTCATATTGCTCATTGCGTTTAAACGAGCAACTAAATCTCTAAAACTATTATCTGTTGATTTTTTACGTGCCATATGAGTATTTATATTTGTTGCAGTTTTATTTAAGGCGTTGATTTAACATATTAGCAAGTTTTGATTCATATGTCAGGTCTTTTTTTGCTTCTTTAAAGTTTAAATTATGTTGCGTAATTGAAATATCTTTTACACCAACTGATTTTAATTGAGCCGCTTTTTTAGTTGCATCCACTTTTGTTTTAAATGCTACTGCAAATCTTTTTCCATTTTTAGGGTCTAAATATCTAACTGCAAACCCTTCTTGTTTTGCTTCGGTTGTGCCAGTTCTTTTGCTAGTCATATGGTTTCTAACTCTGTCCAAGTAATGAGAACTCATTTTACCATATCCGTGTCTCCAAGCCATTTGTCTTAATCTTTGTTCATCAAAATCTTTAAATCTATCTGCTAATTCTTCATCAGACATATGTGCAAGTTTTTGTTTATGTTTAATAATTGAAGCAGGCATACCACCTTCTGTTGCAACAGGTCCGATATCTTTGCCCCAATTAGGATTTGTTTCAGCATCTGCTTTTTGTTTTTCTATAGCTCGATCAATTCTAGCATCTTTACTCATTCTTGCATTTGTAATACCTGCTTTTTCTATTTCTTCTGGTTGTTTTGTAACAACAAATCTACCACTTGTATCTTGGTCATCAAATTCATATCCAACAGCAGTCATTAAATCTCTTATTGCAAAGTTATGATCTGATGATCCAAAACCTTCGCCTTCTGGCCAATCTGCATATTTTTGTTCAACTTCATCTGCCGCATCATTCCATTTGTGTTTTAATAAATCCCATTCTTGAACAGTAATAAACTTTCTCATAATTGCCATTCTCAGTAATTCCATTCCACTTCCAAATGGTGGGCCGTCTTCTTTTAATTTTTGATAATTTTTTTTGAAGTAATGCTGTGCTAATCTTTCATCTTTTGTTTTGTATGCTGATTTACCGTCTTTGTCTAGTACGTCATATACAGTTTTTCCATCATCACCTTTATACATTGACACATAAGGTTTGATAGATGATTCTTCAACTGATTCGTTTTGAACATCGTGAGATGCTAATACCATAGCCATTGCATCTGCTACTCCAATTTTATTTCTGTTCATGTCTTCTAAGTCTGTAGTATCACCGTGGTCATTAAACACTGCCATATACTCATGAATTGCATTTGGATCAAATCCTGCTTTTTCTAATACAACTCTTCCTTTTTCATTAATATCTTCTTCAACTGATTCGTCACTCATTGGACTTGTAATAGGTGTTCCTGCTGTATCTTTTTTATATGCTGGTTTTAATTCTTTTCCTTTGTATGCAGTTTTTCCTGTTGGTACTTTTTCAATTTTTCCACCTTTGTTAAGATACTTTTGCATTAACGCATCACGTTCTGCTTTCTTTTCTGGTGAGTCGTATTCTTGTATAGCTTGATCTAATTTGTTTTGTAAAAAGTCATTGTATTCTGGTTTCTTTCCTATAAAGCCTTCCATACCCATTGGCTTCATTAATGACATATAACCTTCTTGGTCACCATACATTTGTTTAAATGTATCAGGATCTTTTTTGCTAATAACCTTCATTACATACTCTCTTGGTGAAGTGTCTGAATCATGAAGAAATTTTCCAAGTTCTTCTAGTTCGCCCCTCTCTAGCATTTCAGCTGATTTTTTAAGCATATCATAGTCCATAGAATCTGGACCAAGTTCGTCAGCATAGTTGCTAATTGTTCTTACTGCTAAAGTTGAACCTCTCGTTTCTTGCATTTCATTTGCTTTCATCAATGCGTTTGCAACATCTGGATGATCTGCTAAACCAGGAGCAATTCTATTAATAATATTATAAGCGGCCGTCATATTGCCACCTTTAACACTTGGATGATTTAAAACACGATAAGCGTGTTTAATTTGGTTTGTAGTAAAATTTTGGTTTCTTACTCGATCAACATCAGCAGATGTCATACCGTCTTCGTCAACTTCTGATTCTGATACGTAATCCATACTAATCCAATCAATAAGTTCACCTGTTTGTTCAAATTCTTCTAATTCTTTATCAGTTAAAGGTGTGCCATCTATATATTTTGCTCCATGTAGTTCAAACATCATATCACTAAAATCCTGCATTTCATACTCTATGCTATTGTGATCTATTTCTTTGCCACGAAACATCATATTTGCATAATCAACTTTTGTTCCGCCTGGTGTTACACCAGAATAACCTGCTTCTACTGCTGGTTTTTCTTTAGCCCATAATTTTGAAATATCAGGTCCTTCGGGTTTTTTGTATGCTTTTGCTTTTGCTTTTTTTATTCTATCATCAAACTCTTTTGGATCCATAGTTGTTACTGGTCTAACTTGTTGTTTTTCTCTAGGGTTATCAAATTCTTTAAAGTTCATATTAATTAAATCCAAAATGTGTTACTTCTGGATATTTTGTTAAAATTTTTCTTGCTAATTCGTTATGATGTTTTACTTGTCTATTATCCCAACCTTCTGGTTTTCCGCCACCGATCATTGTAGCACCGCCACCTGATCTATCAACTGTTGTTGGAATTTGTTTTGAAGGATTATCAATATTTTTTTGTAACCATTGTGTAGTACGTCCTATAAATTCTTTTGCATCTACTGGTGGTGATTGTTCAAAATCACTGTCATATCCTAGTGTGTCTAAAAACTGACGCATACTCATATTACTCATGTAAGGTGTGTCTAATGCTTCGTCTTTTGCCCAAGCATCTGGAAATGACCAAGTTTTTTCATCTTGCTTAAAATAAGGTAACATTGATGCACCTTCATTTACTGATTCGTCTTTAATTAATTCGTGTTGGTGTCTTTGTAAATCTTGTATATTGTTAAAAGTTCCTGTAAGTTTGCCATGTCTGTAAGAATAGAATTTCCCGTCTTTATTTCTTGCGGCAAGTCCGTATTTGTTCATACCTCTATCTGAATTATCAACTTCTTTTATGAATTCTTGTGCTTTCATATTAGTATTTATTTACAAGTATCGCATCTACACTCACGGCATACTTCAATTTCGTACTCTTTGCCACCGTCTACTGGATACATATGTTCTGTTCTTGTAGCTCTAGTTTCGCAGTGTGAATCTCCACCACAGTTCTTGCATTTTTTTAGTTCCATTATGGATAACTCCTTTTAACTAATGGTCCACCAAATAAACTAGTGCCTGGCAAGTTATGAGCACCTTTAGCTGAGCCATCTGGGTTTTTAGGTTGTACTATTTTGGGTAGTTTTGGTGCTTTTGTGCCTGATACACCCGGTGATCCAGTATAGGATTTATTGCCTCTATCCTTGCCTATTGCAACGTGTGGTGATGTAACAGTTGCTATATTGCCTGCTGACGTGGCACCTGCAGTTGCTTGTTCCTTAATACGTTTAATTATAATTTCATGTAGTTTCATTTTGTGTATTTATTAAATTTAAGTATTTGAAATATAACGGCGAAGAGGTAGAAATAGTTAAGCGTCTTTTTTCTTTTTTTACTAATTGTTCATAATTTCTAGGTCCTAACATTTTTAATCCTTTTTCGTGGATATACTCAATTATAGGAAGTTCTAAAGAAAATGATCCACCTTTATTCCACCCCGTCCAATTAATTTCATCATCATGTTTGGCAAATTGTCCATTTTTTACAGCTCGAGTTTCATCAGGCCACATTAAATTATAGTCCACAATGTCCCGGACCAAGTGATCGTTCTTGTTGCGTACATTCCTAATCAAAGGATAGTCGGGTATATTTTTTGTTATTATTTGAACTTGTCTTTTGAAAAACAAGTTATAGTTTTTTATATTTAAATAATATGTTGGAATTAAAAATATTTTATGGAATATAAATGAAGAACATTTTGTCATGAACCCGTTTGAATAATTTGTATTGTTATTTGTTATTTCAATTTTTATAGAATTTTGAAGAATTGTTTCATCTAATGTATAAACAAAAACTTTTTTTGGTATTTGCAAGATTCCATTATCTCTTAAAGAGAAAATAAAAGGCTCAGTAGTGTCTCTTGGATCAATATTAGAGCTCGGATATTTACAAGATCTTGGATCAATATTAGACATTTCTAATTCTAGAAAAGGATCAGCAAGTTTTGCAAGTTTTCTCATTTGTTTATAAGTTAAAATTTCTTTTAAAGTAGGTGTTATATTTTTCATATTAATATCTTCTGTTAAATCAATTTCATCAATTAATTGATTATTAGAAAAAATTTTTATATTAGCAGGATTTTTGTAATATTTGTATTCAAATAGAAAACCAAGTACATATTTCATATATGTAATTATTGGTTATTTTGATAGGCCTAATTTTTTTACGTTCTTATATTCGTCGCCAGGTTTGACGTCTTTAGTGGTGTTTTGTTTGGTAATAATACCAACACCGGCGGCATCTTCTTTTTTGTATATGTTTTGAATTTTATCAATCAAAGGTGGCCAATTTTCTGCAATGACTTTGGCTTGAACTTCTGCTAATTTATAATCTTTTTTAATTATATTTTGAGCCATTTGTAATCCATGCATTAAAGAAGATTGAGCTTCACCTAATGCTCTTGCTGGTGCAAATTGATCTACCTCTTCTTTTATTTGTTTGTGTTTAATGTATGCGTCAATAATTTTGTCATCCATATCGTGTAATGCTTTCCATTCTGGCATATCAACATATGGTTTTGCTATAGGATTGTTATGATCTTGTTCTATTGGTGCTTCATTAGTTTTATTTTTGCTTTTGTTATAAGATGCCCAAGCAACTGCGTATGGATTATCAACTTTGCCTTTTAATGCTTTGACTTGTTTTTCTCTGCCAGGAGGTGCTTTTTCATTTGCTCTGTTGTTGCCTTTGTTTTTAAAATCAAATCCACCACCAGGTTTTCTAATTAAACCCATAGGTTTAATTGATTGAGGCATTATCATCCATTCACCTATAATTTCATTTATCTTCATACTAGTGTATTTACGTTAATCGTCGATTGACAACATCTCCTTTAATCTGCTATAAAATCTTGTTTTATTACTATACCCTACAAGTCTAGCTATTTCCATTCCACCTTCGTGGCTACCATTCCATATGATAAACGTTGGTGTTCTACGTATAGGTTTAATTTTTCCTATCCTATATGCTTCTTTAAACCATTCAGGTTGATCATACACGCCAATAACTATCAATGGTAGTTTTTTAGCTATCTCAGAATCGTTGTAGTCTACTGCTACTTCTTCTATAAATTTTTGACAAATATGACAATCTGGATTATGTGCCATTAATAATTCTAATGCGTATACTGGAAACGCAAATAATATAAAAAATAGAGTTAATAATAGTTTTCTCATTGTAAAAATTTTCTTATATCTTTTTCAACTTGTGCTATTTGTTCAGGCATTGTGTCTTGTTCAGCATCAGAATTATTAATAATATGCACATCATTAAATAAACGTTGAAACATTCCTAAATTTTGTTCTATAATTCCAAAATTTTTATGTATAATCTTATCCTGTAATTTACGTTCTCTTTGTCTATTTCTACGTAAAGCTGTTTGTAAATCTGTGTTTACAAATATCATTGTTGTTTCGTATCCTTTACTTTCTAATTCATTTTTAATTCTTTCAATAGTTTCATATATTCTACCTGTGGAATCTATTAGCAAACCTAATCCACTATCAGTATATGATTGCTGTTGTTTAGCAACTAATTCTTTTGATTTTTGTCTTTCTATTTCTCGTTCAGGTTCTTCTTTATCTGGCATATCCCATGACAAGTTTTTCTTTGTCATAAGCCGTTTAAACCAAGTGTCCATGTTTACTTGTTTTAATCCTTGAAATGTACCTGCTAATTTTCTAGCAACGTATGTTTTTCCTGAGCCTGGAGCTCCGGCAAAAAATATTGCTTTATGAGTGTAAGGATCGTGTGGACCTTCTGTTATTTCATTTATTCTCATCTTATAAATGCTCCGATTCCTTCGTGTATATCTGGATACTTTTTATATCTGTATCCATCTGGTACTGTATATAGTGTGCTTTACCCGCTATAATTTGGTCAAGTTGGTCTATTAGATCTCGCATATTAGGAATATTTATTTGTTTGATTGACTGATTTTTTCAATCTGTTTTATCCACTTGTCGTTTCGCATGATCCATTCACTATGGAACGTTTTCAATGATGGGAGATTTTTTTCGTTGTAGATTCCCATGTCTTTCAAGATATCTGTTAATTTGTGTAAAGAATACAGATCAACCATGTTGATCGCTTTCGCGTTTGGCTGTTGTTTATATTTCTTCCTTGTGGTTTTGTACGAAGTATTGATGATTTGATCAAAATTGTCATGATTGATTTTCTTCGCAATACTATCGGGCAGGTATTTTTTATACACTTTCATGGCTAGGGTTTTATCATTGTTGTAAACTTTTTCATAATACATCTTCGATATAATTTCTATCATAGAATCGTCATAGGTTATGTAATAGAATTTACTGGGCCAATCTATGAATTCATCATACCATATATGACACACTTCTATGGGCTGGGCCTCGTGTAGATAATTTAACATTGTGTCCATCTTCTGTCCATTTTTAAACACGTTAAAATTTTTCCTTTTAAAGACAGATGATTCTATCACACTACCGTTGCTATCAATTTTGTTAGCATTCTCATAGGATGTGATTATCCGACAAGATTGATAGAGAAAATCTCCATGGGTGCCGCCCTGTGCTAATATGATTATTTCAGGAAATGCCATAATAATTTACTAAATTTTAGATGAGATCGTGGGCCGTAGTGTGTTCCGCTGATATCATAATCTATATTCTCTACATTTCTCATCAACTTATAATTTTTTAATTTCAAATCAACAGGAACAGTATGATATATATTTTTATCATTTTCAATAGATGTAATCAGTTTTTTTAATCGATCGACGTCGGTTGATTTCCAACAGAACACAATCTTGCATCGTGCATGATCATCATAACTTTTTTTGAATGAGTGATGATTTATTATTAATTCTTCTTCTGTGTATTTCCCAAATAATCCAAAGTTCCAACTATCATCGAAATAATTTGTGAATCTTTCATTTGCTTTAACACCGATACCGGCTACATAACTGCAACCAAAAAAAACAACGGAAGGTCTAGTATTATAATCATTCCCTTCCCTGTACCCGTACGTGTCAAAATTATAGATTATTTTTCCGGTCTGATCATTGCCGTACTTATCCACCGATGACCCGGCCATGGAAAGCATTTTTATATTACAATTAGTAAACACGGTTATTCTATACTATAGAGTTGTTTTAACCTATTTTTTATTCCTAGACTAATCATGTTATGGAATTTTCGCCCAGGAACATCTCTCAACATTGTATTTATAAAGGGGGGATTCCATATCAAACAATTTTGATGATTTGTTATATCATTAGGTACTTTAAGGTCAGCACCGTCACACGCGAAAAAAATCCATTTTTCATCTTTCAACATATGTTCTAATTTTTTGAAAAGATTTTGAAAAGAAGTTAAATTTTCATTATCATCTAGATTATATTTCCCGGCCTTGTTTTGTGGTGAGAATCGTCTGTCGAGACCGATGAGTTGTACGACATACACAGCAGGTTTGAATTGCTCCATGTTTTTAACGGATTCCACTGTGTTGATTATTTCTTTGTTGTCAACGAATATGCAACCTTGTGAAAAGTTGTATGATTTGAATTCTTTTGAAGTCAACTCTTGACTGAGTTGGTGAGCAAATGATTGTTCCCATGGGAGACCTATCGCGGATGTTATTGCTGAACCAAAAAAACAAATAGCATTTTCTTCATTTACATCATAGTCTTGATTATTGATGAACCCTTGATTGTTGAAATTGTATTTTATGATACCCCTCATGTCTTGACCTATTTTTGTACAATATGAAGAGGTGTACTCGTTATAGTATGATTTAGGGAAAGACATTTTACTTTTTACGAGGCATCGGGTTCTCACCAGTAAGTCTAGGTTGTGCGAACCACAGTTTAAACCATTCATCTGTACCAGGACGGATATTATGTTTTCTTTGATATTCTGCTTTTTTTGTTCCATGAATAGAAAGGTTTTCTCCCATAGAATCTTCTTTTGGTAAATTATCTATGCCTGCTAATTTTTTTAAACGTTCTAAATCTTCCATGATCTTAATTGTTCTTTGGTAGGCTTATGATCTTTTAATTTTTCTACTTTGCCGCCTTTTGCTAAAAACTTTTTCATTTTTTCATCGAGTTCTCTTTGCTTTTCTTCAGGAGTTTTTTCAGTGTAGCCTCCTACGTATGGTCTATTAATTCCACTAAATTTTGGCATATTTGTTATTTAATTAAAACTTTTCCAACTTTACTCCACCTATTACAGGTCCAACGATAAAATATCTATGATTGATCTGGTTTGCCATATTGGTCAAGTGCTTGTTTTACTTTAGTTAGCGAATCTCTATTTGCTTGGTATAAAATTCCATAACCTCCTGCGCCTTGCCAACGTTGTATATTAACTGGTCGGTCATCGAT
>Ga0207989_1001049_pt1 | contig 14426 bp, 9 predicted proteins | sample ETNtaG_7_FD_185777 | JGI IMG/M metagenome (GOLD analysis project Ga0207989, IMG submission 185777) | Marine microbial and viral communities from oxygen minimum zone, Eastern Pacific Ocean - ETNP201406SV65 (SPAdes) (version 2) | ecosystem: Environmental > Aquatic > Marine > Oceanic ... | reverse complement strand
TTTCTCCATTCTCCATGATCAATGGCAACTTTACCATTCACAATCACCCAAGAAATTCCCGATGGATATTGATGGGGTTCATCCCACGTTGCCTTATCCATAATGGTTTTAGGATTAAAAATTACCAAATCAGCCACATATTCTTTTTTTATTTTTCCTCGATTTGATAGGCCCAAGATTGAAGCGGGGAGACTGGTCATTTTCCGTATCGCTTCTACCAAAGAAATTACATTTAGTTTTCGAACATACAATCCAAGGACACGAGGGAAGGTCCCATAATTTCTCGGATGAGGCTGTGCATGATTTAATTGAATTGTACTTCCATCTGAGGCATGCATGACTTGGGGGTGAGCCATGATTCTCCGGACATCATTTTCACTAAGACAGTGATAAATCCCGGATCCATTGCCAGCATATACCATATCCATCAAAACTTCAGCTGCATTTACTGGCGTGGGTTCAAATCCTTTCGATTGGGTAATTTTAGCCAGATTCATTCCATTCAAACGAGGTTCGGTTGGATAACTTGCGACCACAATACTGGCCGGATCGCCGCCGCCTCGATCATAAACGATATTCCACACAATACCATCTTTTATTTTTTTCCGTTGAATGGGATTCTCTAGTCGTTCTTTTAATTTTTCATGTCCGCCGGCTAATGACCAAGCAGGGAATACCACTTTAAGGGTCGTACTTGTTGCCGTATATGGGTATTGATCTAGGGAAATTTTCAATCCTTCTTTACGTGCATTATCTACCATATCAAGTGTTTTAATACTTTGACCCCACATAGACTTACCTACTGCTTTGTGGTGAGAGATTTGTACGGGTAAGTTTGCTTGTTTCCCAATATCAATTGCTTCTTTCACTGATTCAAGTAATCCAATTCCTTCTTCCCGCATATGGGTTGCATAAAACCCATCATTCTCAGATACGACTGAAGCAAGGGCCACAACCTCATCCAAATTGGAATAGGCCCCGGGGATATACTTTAATCCCGTAGACATCCCAAAAGCACCATCCTCCATGGCGGACTGAACCAACGTTTGCATCTCCTTTATTTCTGTTTCTGTAGCCAAACGGTTTTCAGTGCCCATAACTTCACGGCGTATGGTATTATGCCCAACAAGGAGTGCTAAATTGGGACCAATACCGGTAGAATCTGTTTTGGCAAAAAAATCACCGATTGGGAAAGGAGAGGAACCGCAATTACCACCTACCATGGTTGTGACACCCTGCTGAAGATAATTTTCAACAGGTGGAAAATCTAAACTTTTTCGCTCAGTATGAGTATGCATATCGATAAAGCCAGGGGAAACCACCAATCCGGTAGCATCTATGATTTCGAGCGCTGTAGCATTGGGTTGATCTCCCACCAAAATAATCTTCCCATTTCGAATATAAAGGTTGGCATATATAAGATTACCCCCACTTCCATCAGCAATTTCTCCGTTATTGATTATAATATCATATGTGGGCGCGGCACATGAAAACATAAAACAAACTAATAATGAAACAATATATTTCATTATTTTAATTTTCGTTTCCATTTAACAATATAGGGTAAAATCAACATATAAACACCTGTGATCCATAAAATAAAGAGAACAATTCCTGTCGGGAGAAAAATCCAGAGTTTCACTTTATCATGGAACCAGGATCCATCGTGAATGGATTCAATAATATCGGATCGTCTGTAAGCAGTTTGAAGGACTTCCCCTGTTTGTGTATCAATTTGAACTTCCCAATTATTTTGGCTACGCACCTTGACAATTCCTTTTTGAATTCGCACATCTAATCGATCAATATCTTTCCAGCTTTGAATTTTCGCTTCTGGAATTGTTTTCGCTATGGTTAAAATACGATCAAAAGGAATAGAGGGACTATTTTTAACCGAGCCAGCTATGGTTTGAGGCTGAATCCAATCAATTTCCTTTTTGACTTGGAGTAGAATCCCCGATCCAATAATAATTACAACTGGGATTAAAATAACAATGGCACCCCAATGATGAGATTTGCGCGTCCACTTATTCCAATGAAATCTTTTTTTCAATCAAAGCACCGTATTATTCTGTTTTAAAGGTAAGTATTATTCATTTTTATAAATCAATGTAACTGGATTACCATCACTTTTGATATAGCCCCGATACATGACTTTGGTTTCGCTTCGGCTACTTGGATAATAGATAAAACCAAAGCGACTATGGTACCCAATGCATTTCTAATGTTTTTCACAGATTAATTCCTCCGCGAAGAAAGTTTGGCTAATAACCGTAAAATTTCTAAATAGAGCCAGACCAAGGTGACCAGAAGTCCGAAGGCACCATACCACTCCATATATTTTGGGGCACCATTTTCTGCTGCTTCTTCAATAAAATCAAAATCAAGGACGAGATTTAATGCTGCAATAATGACCACACCAATACTGAATAAAATGCTCATGTTTGAATTACCATGAATCATGGGAACACCAACGCCAAACATACCCAATATCCAACTGATGAGATAAACAAAAGCAATGCCACCGGTAGCCGCTACCACACCCAGTTTGAAGTTTTCCGTTGCCTTAATTAGTCCGGAACGATAGGCTAAAAGTAAAGAACCAAGTGTCCCAAAAGTCAGCATAACCGCCTGGTTCACAATTCCTGGATAACGCATTTCGAAATATTTGGAAATACCACCCAACGCCAATCCCTGCAATAGGGCGTATGCAGGTACCGTGAACTTTGCGAGATGGTGCTTAAAAGCGGTCAAAATTGCCACACCAAATCCGCCAAAAATGCCGATCATCATGAACATATTTGTTCTGGGGTCTCCTAAGGGCAGATTCCAGGTATAAAGGGCTGAGGTCATGAGTAGAAGCAACCCCAGTGCTGTTTTATGCACCGTACCCATGATGGTCATGGTGGCACCAGCGGTTACGTCGAATCCGGAAAATGTTTTCGCATTCAGCGTGGGATTCCCGGAGCGAAGGGTTAAATGGCGATTCATAAATAATTCTCCATACTATCGTTAATGGCATTCACCAATTGATCTATGGCGATGCGGTCTTGCTGCTGTGAATCCCGATGGCGGAGCGTTACCGTTTGATCTTCTACGGATTGATGGTCAATCGTAATACCATAAGGGGTCCCCGCTTCATCTTGGCGGTAGTATCGTTTACCGATAGATCCTTGTTGATCGTAAATCACTTTGAAATGAGGTTTTAAAATATCCATTACATTCCGACCAATTTCCGGTAATCCATCCTTTTTCACTAATGGACAAACTACAGCAGTTATCGGTGCAATTCGAGGATGGAGTTTCATCACCACGCGATTGTTTTCATCATCTTCCCAATAGGCATCCGAAAGAACCGCAAGCATCATGCGATTTAATCCCGCTGATGTTTCAATAATATAAGGTAGGAACCGTTCATTGTTCGGTTGGTCAAAAATTTCCATTTTCTTTCCAGAGAATTCTTGATGGCGGCGGAGATCAAAGTCCGTTCGGTTGTGAATTCCTTCAATCTCTGACCAGCCAAATGGGAATTCAAATTCAATATCCCAGGCTTCTTTGGCGTAGTGGGCCAGTTCACCTTCAGCATGTTCATGAAAACGGAGTTTTTTTGCATCGACTCCCAGTTGGTTATAAAAGGCCATCCGTTCATCTTTCCAGTCCACCATGGATTGATCATCAGACCCTGGCTTTACAAAATACTGCATTTCCATTTGTTCAAATTCACGGGTACGAAAGATAAAGTTTCTGGCCACAATTTCATTTCGAAATGCTTTCCCGATCTGTGCGATGCCGAAGGGCACTTTTAACCGCATGGCATTTTGAGTAAGAAGATAATTCACATAAATACCCTGGGCAGTTTCCGGTCTTAAATATGCAGTATTGGCTTCTTCTTCTACCGGGCCGATATGGGTTTTAAACATGAGGTTGAACTGGCGCGGTTCCGTAAGATTACCTGTAGTCCCGCATTTAGGGCATTGGATTTCATCCCATTTGCCATCTTCCGGATTTCCATCAAATAATTCATCGGCGCGGTATCGCGCTTTACATTGTTTACAATCCACCAATGGATCATTAAATGCACCCACATGCCCTGAGGCTTCCCATATTTTGGGATGCATTAAGATACCGCTATCTAACCCAACAATATTTTCATGAAGTTGGGTCATGGCCCGCCACCAGAGTTGGGAAATATTATTTTTTAGGGCAATACCCAATGGGCCATAATCATAAACGGCTCCGAAGCCACCATAAATTTCAGAACTTTGAAATACAAACCCTCTGCGTTTGCAAAGGGAAACAATTTTTTCCATACTCATTAGGTTGAGTTAAATCTCCGTTAATTATTAAGACGGGAAATTAGGAAATTATTTAGATAAATAAATGGTCTGAAATGATGAAAGAATTAAATCATTTCTAATATTATATAATAATGAGATTGCTTCTCCTCCGGTTGACCAATCGCAATGAAAGTAAGGGTTAATCCATTTCTTTCAGTTCACGCTCAATTTGATCGCTATAGGCAATAGAATCATCGGTAGATTCAACGACTAGAGGTGTTTCTTTCGTTATTTTGATATAAATCAAAATAATGGTAAACCCTAATAGGCCAATAAAAATAGGGGCAATCCAGGCAAAATAATTAAAACCTTCTGCCACAGGAACGGCCAAAACACGTTCTCCATATTTTCCTTTATAATAATCAAGAATTTCGGTTTTCGTTTTCCCTGTATTCACCATGCCCGCAATTTCTATTTCCATCTCTTTATTTCCATGGTCATATACGGTGCCACTCCAACAGCAGGTGGCCATAAGACTTTGTTCCAGATCTATGATAAGATCACTTTTTTCGTCGGCCCAGATCAAACTCAGGAAGAATATAATAGGTAGTAATTTTTTCATTTCTTTTTAGCCTTCTTTTTGGCTTTACGGCGTTTTTTTCTTGGTGGCGCGGCCCGCTTTTTGTTGATGAGTTCCACCCCTTCTTCTAATGTTATTTTTTCCGGATCTGTATCTCGCGGGAGCGATGCGTTTACTTTGCCATCCGTGAGGTAGGGGCCATATCGTCCGGATTTCAAGACCAAAGATTCTCCCGTTTCTGGGTGGTCGCCCAAAGTGCGCAATTCCTGAGGGCCGCTGTTTCGATTCTTAATCAATTCCAATGCTTCAGCCAGTTCTATGGTTAAAGGCGACATGGTAGGAGGGATGGTGCCGTTTTTTCCTTTCCCTGCAGTCACGTAGGGTCCGAATCGGCCATAGTCCGCTTTCACATCTTCGTCAGAATCAGGAAATTTTCCTAATATTCTGGGGAGTGATAATAGTTTAAGCGCCATTTCAAGATCAATATCATCGGCTGGCGTTCCTTTTGGAATCCCTTTTCGTTTACTGGTTTCTCCCAATTGAACATAGGGTCCGTAAGGTCCGTTTTTAACTAAAACCATTTCGCCGGAATCTGAATCTTTACCCAATTCCCGATCTTCATTGATTTCCTGATTCAAGATCTCCAATGCTTTATCCACATTTAAATCACCGAGATATACATTAGCAGGGACCGATTTTCGCGTTTCACCCTGTTGAATGAATGGACCATATTGCCCCACACGTATCTCGATAGGATCTCCATCATAATCCAATTGGAGAGAACAGGCTTTTCCAATATCTATTTTATCATCCAGCATACCCACCAATCCAATTTGGTCATCAGAACCAAAATAGAATTCTTTCATGAAAGGAACAGCATCCAATTCACCGCGGGATATGGCGTCAAGACCATCTTCCATCTTGGCAGTGAACTGACTATCCACCAGAGAAGTAAAATGGTTTTCGAGAAGTTGGGTAACTGCAATTCCCAAAAATGTAGGCGTCAGTTTTCCCTTGTCTCGTGCTACGTAAGTACGATAAACAATGGTATCAATAATATTGGCAAAGGTGGATGGGCGTCCAATACCCTGTGCTTCCAATTCTTTCACCAGAGAGGCTTCTGTAAACCTCGCCGGTGGTTTGGTCGCATGTTCATCGGCTGTTAATTCATTGCAGGTGAGGGTTTGTCCTTTGGGCATATCAGGTAAAATTGATTCCTGATCTTCCGTGACGCCGCTTCTGCGATCTGTACTTTCTACGTAAGCAGCCATATAGCCCGGGAATAGAATCACTTTTCCATTGGCACGGAATTCCGTTTTTTGATTTTCAACTGTTACGGCAATTTGTTTCACTTTGGCCGATTTCATTTGGGATGCCAATGTTCGTTTTCGAACAAGGTCATATAATTTTGCTGCATCTTCATCGATGGCACCGCGAACTTGATCCACCGATGAAAAAGTAACACCAGCAGGGCGGATGGCTTCGTGGGCTTCCTGGGCATTTTTCACTTTTGTAGCGTAAGTCCGTGCTTGTTCCGGTAAATATTCTTGACCAAAACGAGATACAATTTCATTTCGCGCACCATTGATGCCCTCTGCCGAAAGGGTGGTGGAATCGGTCCGCATATAGGTAATAAACCCTTGTTCATATAGTCGCTGGGCCGTACGCATGGTTTTCCGTGCTGAGGATCGCAGTTTCCGTGCTGCTTCCTGTTGAAGCGTGGAAGTGGTAAAGGGTGGTTTGGGATGAGAATTTTTTATCTTTTCTTCCACATCCTTAACCGTCCAGGGACCGCCTTTCAATTCTTTTACCAATTCATCTGCCTGGGCTTTGGATAATAATAGGACATCTTGTTTTTTTAATTGACCTGTATTCGGGTCAAAATCTTTTCCGGTTGCGAGACGCTTACCGTCCACACGAATGAGTGTAGCGGGAAATGGATTGTCTTTTGATTGTAAGTTTGCCTTTAAATCATAATATAATGCAGAATGGAATGCCTGGCGAAGTCGTTCTCTTTCCACAATCATCCGAAGTGCAGACGATTGTACACGGCCAGCCGAAAGGCTAACGGTTACAAATTTCATATTCTTTTTTAACGTACTCCAGAGGACGCGAGAAACTTTATATCCCACAAGTCGGTCAATGATACGCCGGGTTTGGCGAGCGGCCACTAAATCGCTATCGATTCCCCGAGGGTTATTCATACCCTCTTCAACACCTTCTTTTGTGATTTCTGTAAACTGAACACGAGAAAGTTTAGATGGATCGACTTCCGTAGCAATATGTGCTGCAATGGCTTCTCCTTCACGATCTGGGTCAGTGGCGATAACGATTCGGTCGGCCTTCTTCGCCAAAGATTTAAAATCTTTGATGAAGGATTTCTTATCAGGAAGCACATCTTCTACCGTTGTAAAGTCGTTATCCACATCCACGCCCAATTCTTTTTTGGGTAAATCCTTGATGTGGCCAACGCTGGCCATGACTTCATATTCACCACCAAGGTATTTCGAAATGGTTTTTGCCTTCGAAGGCGATTCAACAATTAATATTGGTTTTGAACTCATTGTATCTCTTTTTTTCTGTAATCAGTAGCAATGCCGCAGATTCGCGCGCGTATATTAATGTAAAAGAAAATTTTATAATGTCAAAGAATTGATATGATCTACCAACGCTTTTATTTTTACCGGTTCCTGATCTCCCGTTTTCAAATCCTTAATTTCGGCCTGTCCCGACGCTAATTCTTTATCTCCAATAATGACAGCAATGGTTGCTCCGGATTTATTAGCCTCTCGCATTTGGGCTTTTATAGATCGACGCAATGGATCAAAATTTGTGCGAATATTATTCTGTCTCAAATCTTCCGCTAATTTTGCCACCGACGGTCGGGCTTCATCCCCAAGTCCTATAATATATACTTGTGTAGAATTGCCGCTTGAATCGTCATCACCTAGGGCTAAAAGGATTCGTTCCATCCCGGCGGCGAAACCGATGCCCGGCGTAGGCTTACCGCCCAATGTTTCTACGAGCCCATCATAACGACCGCCACCGCAGATGGCATTCTGGGCGCCCAGGGCAGTAGACGTAATTTCAAATGTGGTTCGGGTATAATAATCCAACCCACGCACAAGATTCGACTCGATGGTATATTGAATCCTCATAGCATCAAGCAGTGAACATACTTCTTCAAAATGGGCTTTGTCTTCACCCGTCCATGAATCAGAAATATTGGGAGCATCTTTCAAAATTTCAATTTCGTAGGGCGCTTTTGTATCCAAAACACGAAGAGGATTATTTTCAAATCTTTTCTGGCTGGTTTCACTTAAATCATTAAAGTGTGGTTTTAAAAAATCACGGAGTGCATTGCGAAAATCACTTCTGCATTCAGGTGAGCCAATTGAATTCAACTTCAAGGTTAGGTTTGTTAACCCAATATCATTAAAAACAGACATGGCCAAGGCAATGACTTCTGCATCCATTTCCGGGAATTCGGACCCAAAGGATTCAATTCCGAATTGGTGAAATTGGCGGTACCGTCCTTTCTGGGGACGTTCTCTCCGAAATAGCGCATCTATATAATAAAGTTTATTGATGGTGCTTTGGCCCCCCAGATTATTCTGTATGAATGACCGTACTACAGGCGCCGTCAATTCCGGTTTCAGGGTGAGATTCTCGCCACTCTGATCCGTCCAGCTATACATTTCTTTCGAAACAATATCCGTTTCTTGCCCCACACCACGTGCGAAAAGTTCTGTTCTCTCGAAGGTAGGGGTGCGAATTTCACGATACCCATAAGTGTCCATTGTGTTGCGGATGGTGGTTTCCAGTGCTTGCCAGCGTTGGCTTTGATCCGGAAGAATATCCTGAGTACCTTTAATTGATTGGATAAATTCTTTAGTCATTTTATTATATAATATCTTTCAGTAAGTCTTCTGCTTGTGCCTTTAATGAGTCAGGAATATACAATTTTACAGAGCCACCGGGCAGGCTCAAAGCTTTAATTCCGAAAGCGGAACTGATAAAATCACCTTTGGTATAGCAGGGCACATCATGATCTTTTAAGATTTCCACTGCCATATCAGCCATAATGGTTCCCTCAAAATCTGCAATGGAAACCCAGGTCATGTTATCTAAAGGACCTGATTCCGGGTTAAGGTCAACCAAGGAAACACCACAATCCTGGCAGATATTTATGTTTTCAACATATTCACTTTTACATTCTGGACAAAACAAGCAGTACCTCCCCTATTTATTATGTAAAGTTTATTAATAAAATATTATCGGTCAAATAAAGATGGTCTACTGAAAGACCCGCCCCTTTGCTCAAGCTTCAAGTCTCGAAGATTCGGTGATTTTACATTCAGTTTTAAATAAAGTCCGGAAGCATATCCATTCGGCGTCCAATTGACACTCATCTCCCAGCAATGGAGATCCCGATAAATAGAAAACGTATGGCTGACTAAATCTTGTTTAATAAGATCAAACCTTGCATTATACTTTACTTTCCAATATTCTGTTACTTGTATAGTTGAATTGGTAGACATCCAGAAAGTTTTCTGAGGGTTATTGGGATTTGCATTATTATAAGCAAAACTAAAGCTGGCAGATGTGGACCAAAAGTCGCCAGGAAGTTTTTTATCATTATTTCCTGCGTTCCCAAAGCTATTGAATCCTTTTGCAAGGTTGGCACCATCTACTCTATCCATAATTATGGTTGTATCCTCTTCTGTAGTTTCTTCATCGTCCTTTTCAAAAGAAAGTCGCTTGCCTGCGAACCTAAACCCCGTAGAAAATCGAGCACTGATTAATCTGGGTGTTGGGAACCCGCCAGCGGCTTTGAATTGGTTTATGCGCATATTTTTTTCTTTATCAAAATCATACCAATCGTGGGTCATAGAAAAATCTAAATTCAGCTTTCGACTTACATTGGCGCGAATCGAAGAACTGATATTGCTCCACTGGAATTCATCTGCTACAAAATTTCGGCTGGTGCTCATTCGCCAAGAAAACAAATCCTGCTTTCTTTCGTTTTCTCCATTTACAATCTTTGCCTGAAAACTATTGGTCATAGAAAAGTTCATAGATTGGTTCTCACCTCGCGGTGTCCCACCGGCCATGGTGCCTGAGAACCGATCAAAGTACACTACCTCTCCATTGTCTTGTTGAATCACTTCATAATACCCTGGGTTAGCGCCAAAAACTTCTTGCGAAAAATCGGGTCGATATGAATATCCAATGGAGGGAGCAATGACATGGCGAATCGCTTCCATCTTACCTATTTTGATTGGGAATAATCCATAGATTTGGGTATTCATAGAAATGTTAAATGAACCGGTAGTCCGCGCCGCAAAGCCGGTCACCTCATTTCGGTTAACTATTCCAGTAGAATCAATTGCGCCGGTGAATGATCGATTCACCCAATCCGATTTCAATGAAAGGCTGGGCGTCACATTAATATATTTAAATATTTTGGATGACATGCTTAGTCCAGAGGAATGAGTCATAAAATAATCGGCAAATGACTGAGCCAAAGGGTCTTCATTCTCATTCATCATCCATCGATAACCTGTGGTGGTATCATCGATGGCATAAGCTTCTGATTCATAATAATTTTTTAGATTGTTTGTAAACCGGGAGGAATAACGATAGTTGATATTATGATACCATTGCTTCTTTTTTGCCTTGGTGGGAAAAAGGGCCCGTTGAGAGTGTGTAAATGCCAATTGGGGTAGTGTATTGGTGGTAATGTTTATTTGCTGACCTTCCCGTGTTGGGGTGGAATAAAATACAGTATTTTGGTCAATTTTTTTCTCCGCCATGAGGTCTCGCCTGGATGAGAGGTTAACACTCATACTATTTTTTGATTTGGGCCAACGTTTAGAATATGTGGCATTAGATACGGCCTGTTGGTTTAGTCGTTGACTTTGTTCCATACCGGTCCGGCGGTTGTAATCACCACTGGAATAATAGCTGGCATTCACAGAAGCAGATTGATTGTTACGTAATTGTTGACGATGGTTCCATCGAACCACATAATCACTTTGGCGGTTTCCCCATATATTATAAATATCTCGATCTTCATCTAAAACTGAACTGGCAAATCGCTGTTTGGTTTCCAGGTCTAAATTCCCCGAGTATGCATATCGTTTCATGTAATTATTTTTCGCCCTCAGGGTAATCCCATCGCGATCATAAAGACTCATGGTGAATTTGGAATCAAAATATTCACTGGCCGCCCAATAATAACCCAGTCCGTTAATATAGCCACCCCAACGGGCATCCGTTCCGTAAGATGGCATAATCCACCCAGAATGTCGTCGCCCTTTTTGGTGGGGGAATACCCCAAATGGCAAACCGAATACTGGAATATTTGCAATATATAATACAATAGGTCGAGCGATAACTTTATCTTCATTAATCATTTTCATGTTTTGACTTTCAAAATGAAAATGAGGGTCATCTAATTCGCAGGTTGTATAAGCTGCGTCGTCGATATAAAACACATCCATATCTTGGTTTCTTATTTCTTGGCCATGATAATAACCATCCTCCGCTTTGGTGGTGCCTTGAATGACCTTCCCATGCCGAGTTTCAAGATTATAGATCATGGTATCACCCACCATGGGCTCTTCGCCATCCTCTACCATCGAAGGACGAATCCAGCCATAAGTTGAATCTTTTTTGGATTCCGGTAATGCCCTTAATAGATTATTACGCCAGGCCACATTGATGAATCCTGCACTTAGATTAATATTGGTATAGTCAATAAAAGCATCTCCGTGAAGGTCCGTGAATTCGTTAATCACATCATAATCAATATCTTCAGATTCATATTCAATGGGGCCATCTACATCTGCACCGGTGGAATCCGGTGTATAAACACCTCTTGATCCACCTGTTACATAAATATTTTGCAATTCATTTTCAGTGAAATTCATAATAATTGTATCACCGGACGCTTCATTTTTACCTTGATAAACAGAATCTTCAAAAATGTGATACAGGGTGGTGGCCATACCTTCTAATCGCATGGAGTCCATTATGCCGTCAGTGAAGTACCCGCGAAGAATCGATCCAGTCATATCATCAGAAAAAGATATTGAATCCTCAAAAGTAAGGGTGTCCCCATCTATAATATTCGTCCACTCTCGAATGCCTATAGAAGGGTGGGTGGCATGAGCATTGCTGGGGATAAATAGACTTTTCAAAATATCCTCATCATACTCTAAAAATATTTCGCTTCCGGCAATCGTTTGGTTGTTGTCGATAATTTCCGGTTTAATTCGAAGGGTAGTTTTTCCATTTTCTCGATCGTAAATGGCTTCGCCACATGTCGCCAATCGCCCTTCTTCAGTAATGGAAACATTGCCTTTCGCAGCGTAAGAGACGCCATCCGATTCAGGAATCTCAAAATATTCAATTCGATCACCTTTAATTGTTTGTTTATCTTGAATAAGTATCGTGTTGCCATTTGCAGAGCCACTATCCAATTCTGAAAAATAAAATAAAGTATCGGCCACCAAGCTATATGTGGTATCCCAAACATGGGTATTGCTATAGGCGATCATGATATCTTTGGGCGAATCCACAAAAAGGGAATCGCAAGTGAGGTTTTGCACATCTTCTACCATGGATACATTGCCGAATAGAAATCCTTGTTCTGTCTTTTTATCAAAGCGGGCCCAGTCACAATTCATCACCATGTCTCCCTTATGAAAAATGACGTTGCCCCTTAAATACTGCATGGATAGCCCATCAACCGTAATATTTTCTAATAGATCGGCTTGTTTGAGGCGTAAGCGATCATCTTGACCAAAGGATAGGGTCAGAAGTAAAGAGATGGCCAAGCAGGTGGTCCATCGACCATTTTTCTTTGGATTGGAATGATTTAAGAAATAAATAAACCGCATTAATTTGAATATCTTTTTGGCCAAAGTTTTTTCAGCCGCCCTCGGATGTATTCTTCATATCCTAACTCTGTGGGATGGTAAAATGTTTCCGGATTTCCTTCAGGAAAGTAATTTTCACTTACAAAGTGATCCGGGTGGTTGTGAGGGTATTGATAATCTTTGCCATGGTCCAACGATTTCGTTAGGCCTGTGGGTGCATTTCTTAAATGGATGGGCACACTGGGTGAATTTTCAGATTTAACTTTTTCTGTTGCGCTATTGATAGCCCTATAGCTGGCGTTAGATTTAGGCGCACTCGCCAAATAGGTGGTAACCTGGGAGAGGACAATGGCGGCCTCCGGCATACCAATCATATGGACGGCTTGAAACCCTGAAGTGGCTATTGTCAATCCCCGGGGATCAGCATTCCCAATATCTTCCGAAGCCAAAATAATAAGTCGCCGCGCAATAAATTCTGGTTTTTCACCGCCATCCAGCATTAGCGCGAGCCAATAGACTGCCGCATCTGGATCGCTTCCACGAACTGATTTAATAAATGCACTGATGGCGTCATAATGGTAGTCGCCTGATTTATCATAAAGCTGAGTTTTACTTTGGAGCGCTTCATTCAATATCTCGGATGAAATCATACCATCGTTCCCAACAAGGCTGGCAGCCAATTCGACTGTATTTAGCATTTTTCGCGCATCACCACCGGCAGACTTAATTAGTGTTAACGACACATCATCATCTAATTGTATTTTACCTTTGGATAAAACAATATCCTCTTTAAAGGCCCGATCCAATACCATGGACAATTGATTTTCATCTAAATGTTTCAAGGTTAATACTCTGCATCGAGATAGGAGGGGAGATATCACTTCGAATGATGGATTTTCTGTGGTTGCACCAATTAAAGTGATCACTCCTTCTTCAACTGCATGAAGGAGGGCATCCTGTTGGGATTTGCTGAAGCGATGAATTTCATCAATAAATAGAATTGTAGGATGACCTAAATCCCGATTGGCTTTCCCTTTTTCAATTACTTTCCTTAAATCCTTCACCCCACTAGACACGGCCGATAATTCATGTATTTCTGCATTTAAACTATTGGCAATAATGCGAGCCAATGTGGTTTTACCCGTACCAGGAGGTCCCCAGAAAAGAAGTGAAAATAATTGTTCTTTTTCTAAAAGTTTTGATAAGATTTTTTCTGGGTCAATCAAATGAGATTGTCCAATAAATCCGGACAGAGATTGTGGACGAACCCGATCTGCCAGAGGTGGCAGATGTTGATTAAATAGAGATGGCGTGGCAGACATGATAGAATTTACTCTTATTCATGCGGGGAAATTTACAGTAATTCTATTCTGTCAATTGATGTAAACTTCGGCCTTTCTAAGGGAGAAAAATTATGAAACTAAAATGGCAAATACCTGCATTGGCAATATTCATGTTAGTGGCGGGTTGCAGTAAGGAAGATAAAGTGATAGATGGTGAATTAATGATAGAAGATATCATTGTTGGAGAAGGCACAGAGGCGGTTAAACACAGTATCGTTACGGTGAATTATACCGGTTGGCTAGAAGATGGAACCAAATTTGATTCTTCTTTAAACCCAGGACGGGAACCCTTTAGGTTTACCGTAGGTGCTGGACAAGTAATTCAAGGGTGGGACCAAGG
>Ga0207989_1001044_pt1 | contig 14481 bp, 26 predicted proteins | sample ETNtaG_7_FD_185777 | JGI IMG/M metagenome (GOLD analysis project Ga0207989, IMG submission 185777) | Marine microbial and viral communities from oxygen minimum zone, Eastern Pacific Ocean - ETNP201406SV65 (SPAdes) (version 2) | ecosystem: Environmental > Aquatic > Marine > Oceanic ... | reverse complement strand
AAGCATTGCTTGGAAGGGCTTGGAGACAAAATGGAGACGACAATGAGTGATTTAGAGAACATCATTGGCGTATTGGACGATACAATGGACACAATGAACAAAAGCGAAGTCTTGAGGAATAATCTTTTAAAGCAACAGGTAGAAATTGAGAAACAGATATCTGTGCTAGAAGGGCAACTTCAAAGACAAAAAGAATACCTTGCCAAAATCGAGGGCGGTATTGACGTACTTGATGAACTGAAACATTAGTCGTGATTTATATAATCGACGACTTCTATCCTAATCCTGACGAAGTTAGGAAGAACGCATTAAAAATGCAGTTCAAAAGAGGTAAGGATAGTAAGGGAAAGGTTCAGCACCCTGGTTGGAGAGCAAATACTAACCTCTCTCTAGACCCGTTCTGGCGAGAGAATCGTATGTATTTAAGGAATCGCTGGTCACAAATCATAAATAAAGAGATTTGGGCTTGGGAAAAAATGCACTGTAATTGTGCTTTTAACTTAGGGTTTGGCGACCTTGAAAATAGATTTAGCTGGGTACATTCTGATAATTCTTTAACAGATAAAGCGGCTGAGAAAATCATAATGTGGGCTTGTGTTATATACTTAACACCTAACCCACCACCAAAGACGGGTACATTGCTATTAGAAAGTCCAGAATCAGGGATTTGGGATATGAAAGTAAAAGACCAACCCAAAGACAAAAGAGATAAATATTTCCCAGCAGTTAGAGGAAATTTTTGGGATAACCCTGTAGCTCTTAATAAAGAGTGGAAAGTTCATACAATAGTTGGCAATCGATATAATAGATGTGTCTTCTATGATGCCAGATTACTTCATGCTCCAGAGGACGCGGGTTTCGGAAAAACTCTAGAAGAAGGCAGATTAACACAATTAGGATTTTGGTTTAGTGAAAAAAATTACATATAAATTTAACGAAGATGTAGCACAGGAAGTATTAAAGAAGTATATAGACGATACTTATGAGCAACATTATGCTACTGGAAAGATTCAGGCAACTGAGTTCATTTTCGATAGTGAGCATGGAGCGGGTTTCTGTATAGGAAATATACTTAAGTACGCTCAAAGATATGGAAAGAAACAAGGAGCTAACCCTGCCGATCTATTAAAAATTATTCATTATGCAATTATGTTATATGGAAAGGAACATGTAAAAATTTTAGATGGTGGAGACATAAAATAGTGGCAATAGGAATACGAGCGAAATCTCATGAAAAACTAGACGGAGCTAATATCCAAAAAGTAATTGACTTACTTAATGGAGAGGAAGCAATAACTAAGAAGGAAGCTTGCGAGGTTCTGAATATAAGGTATAACACGACCAGACTTCAGAAAATCATAGATGAACATAATGAGGTTTGGGCTTATAAAGAAAAACGTAAGAACCAAAACAGAGGTAAAGGTGCAACTCGAGACGAAATAAAAACCGTGATAGAGTACTATTTAGATGGAGAAAATATCTCCGAAATAGCCACCAGAACTTATCGTTCTAACGCATTTGTCAAGGCAATAATTCAGAGAGTAGGTATTCCTGAGAAATTATCAAAGGAAGAACACTCTAAGTGTTATAGACATAGATATCAGTTGCTTCCAGAACAATGTGTTAGAGAAGAGTTTGAAGATGGTGAACTTGTATGGTCTGTAAAGGACAACAAGATTGCCAAAATCACAAGGGAAAATACAGTAAAGTACATGGACTCAATGCCAGGTTATATGAAACCTGTTATAAATTATGAGGAAAAGTATGGGGCAAAGGGATATGCAATTTATGTGTATGACCCAGTACCTCAAGACGTCATGGACAAAAGCTACTTTCCTTGGCTCGATGGTAGCAAGGTAGGATATTACTCCTTTGCTTTGGCTTACGATTTAGGAAGTCTAAAGCATTTGGAGCAATATGGAGTCACAATATAGTCTTATCTTAGCCGTATGGGTAACTACATGGCTAATGGTACAATTTAGAGTATTTTACCCTAGTATGTTGATACTTGGGAAAATGGACAGCAGTAATCCGTCTTATAGATGGTGGCCTGCAGCGTGGATAATATTTGGTATTGGTAGCTTTATTACAGTTCCACTTATGTTATTACCATGTTTAAATGACAGGTATAGGGATATCTTTGTAAAAGGATATGTCAATAACCTATTAAAAATAGAATTATAAATTCTAGGCAGTAGAGAAATTCAAATGAAAGCACAGCATACCGTAGCGGAATGTAATAAAAAGCTAGTAGCATTACTAGATAAATTAAATAGTTTAGATACAACAAGAAGCGACCTAAGATTTCAAGTCGATGACGCTAAAGTGTTGGCTCGGGAGTTAAGTCGTGAGAGAGACTTCTTACATAGAAATAGGTAAAACTAAATACGGCTTAGTAAGAAACCCATATGAGAGAGTAATACACTCATACAGAGAGAGTTGGAATTGGATTGGGATAATGGATTGGGTAGAGAAATATCCACCTGAGTTACAATGCGAGTTATACAAAGGTATGCCTACTATTTCTTTAGAGTATTACCACGACGATCTACCACCAAATACGCCAATAGATGTAAAAAATAAACTAAAAAGGCTTAAGAAGATGTATTCAGACGATTACAGAAGGTGGTATAGTCAAAAAATGAAGTCTATAATTGACCCACTTATCAAGAAAGACTTAGAGACCTACGGGTACAGGTTTTAAAAAATAGTACTTGACATCGCGCTTGTTTCTCGATATAATATAGTTATAAATTGAAAAAGGACAGGCATGGGCGATAGATTTTATCAACAGATGAAAGACAAACTAGGTTGGAACCCTGGCATGCCAGAACATCTAAAAAATAGGAGAAGAAGAATGGCTTGGACAGACGAAGCTAAAGCTCAGGCAGTAGAGATGTATACTGCAGAAGAACCTACTCCAGAAAACAGCATGGAGATAGTCAAAGAAATAGCTGCCGAATTAAGCGAGAGCCCAAATGGTGTCAGAATGATTTTGACTAGAGCTGGTGTTTATGTAAAGAAAACTCCTGCTACTAAATCCACAGGTGGTGGAACTGGTGGTGGTGGTAGAGTATCTGTAGCAGATGCTCAGCAAGCAGTTAGAGATGCTATATCTGATGCGGGTATGGAAGCGGATGACGCGATTATCAGTAAACTTACAGGTAAAGCAGCTAACTACTTTGCCGAAATTATAAACAAAGTACAAGGTTAACTACCCCAAAGATCGCTAGGAGTCTATATGATTCCTAGCGTATTTTTACATCTGTAGAAACCACCTTACAGTTTTAACCATCGGGTTCTTGGTAGAATACAATTTTAACCTAAAAGGAACTCATGAAGAAAGATGAATTTATTAAGCAAGTCGACAGAGCCGGCGATGCGATAATAACTTACAGGAGTCAAAACAGCCGTAGACTAAAGTACAACGTCTGTACGCTTGATTTCGATAATAAATATATACAATCAAAGAGAAACAGAGCAAAACCAAACGCCAATCAGGTGTTATTGTTCTGCTGGGACACTGATTCTTATAGACTCTTAACTCCAGCAAATGTGACTTCTATAGTTCCTTTATCAGCAATATTAAAGAATGATAGAACTACATGAAGCCCCCGCTCTCTATGAGAAGCTAATACATTATAACGAGGATAGACACGAAAAAGTTTATCTGTCAATCAATACATTCAGAGATGTAGAATATCTCTCGATTAGGAAATACTATCAGGACTTTGATGAAGAATGGAAACCAACAAAGGACGGGGTAAGTATGGCACTAGACTTTGAAAACAGTAAAGCTTTATTCGAAGGACTAGTTGAAATCTTATCTCTTTCTGAAGTCAAGGGAATTTTAGAAACACATTTTAAAGAGATACTAGATGAAATTTATCAATAGATTTTTACCCAAAAAAGAAAGACAAATTCATTTCTTTGGCGATAGTCATATGCTAGGATATGAAGTTGACCATGACCGTGTTCTCGGTCGCAATACTTACAAAGAGAAAAAACAATGGATAGAAAAATATGGTTTGCATAAAGCCATACTTCTATGGAATCAGAAAATGGGAAGGGCAACAAAGATGTCCGTATATGATTACGTTCAACAACGCCAACCTGATAGTTATACTATGATAGGATTTCCAGAGTCAAAATTAACTGCTTGGCCTGCTATGATGTTTGATTATATGAACTTACGCATGATAGATGATTGGCATAAGGGTTTTTTAAATTCTGGTGACTTAGTAGTAATCGGTATATCAAGACCTACTAGAACTTACAAATTAGATGAATTAGGAAATTTTGACTATAGGTTTGAAGATTTAGATGGACACCATCAAATGATGACAGATGCGCAGTATGCAGCTGAGTGGTCTTTAAGTGCTAGAGCTATTATGGATTTCCTAGAAAACAGAAGTATAGATTATAAATTTATTAGTCACTTTGATATATTTGATAGTAGTGTAGAACACATACATAATATTACTTTTCCTAAAAATGCAGTATATACTCAATTATTTATGGATACTCATGATGAAGTTATGGAAAAATCAGTTCCTAAACCATTCTACGAATTTGGAGAAGAAAACGGGTTCTACCACAGAGATGTACAAGCGCATAAAGAGTATGCAGCATACCTCAAAAATTACTTGACATAGCCTGAGAAAGAACAAACGCCTGACTGGTACTAAGATAGACAAAAATAGTTCTTGACAAACCCTTATATTTTTAGTATAATATATAAATGAATAAAGATATAAGAGCATTCTTAAGCAAGTGTCGCGAGGCATATTTTAACGGTCGCCCTCTCGTGCCAGATGAGGTTTATGACAGACTTGTTGAAAATGTTAATACAGATGAAGTGGGCTCAGCTACAGACAGTCGTTTTAAGCACCCCTTCCAAATGTTTTCTTTACAGAAAGTCTTTCAAGACGAAGATACACCGCCCGATTGGGGAACAGCCGCTGCAGTTACAACTACTAAGTTAGATGGTGCTGCCGTATCTATTACCTACATTGACGGAATTTTTCACCAAGCCCTCACCCGAGGAGATGGAATTGCAGGACTTGACATTTCAGATAAAATCAAACACATAGTTCCACAAGTATTAGAAACAGGACAAACAGGATATGCTTTGTTTTCTGGCGTTCGTCAGATTACAGGGGAAGTTGTTGCTCCTAAAACCATAAAAAATAGTAGGAATTATGCAGCTGGTGCTCTTAATCTTAAAGATGTAGAGGAGTTCAAGTCTCGTGATTTGACCTTCGTAGCATACGGAATACAACCTTACATTGGCGAAAGATGGCTAGAAGATATGAAACTTCTTGATAATTGGTTTAATGTAATATCAACAAGTGATTGGAACGAGTTCCCAAATGACGGAGTTGTATTTAGACTAGACTCATATAGAGTATTTGATAGCTTAGGACATACTTCACACCACCCTAGAGGAGCATACGCTTATAAAACTAGAGAGGCGGGAGTAGTTACAAAACTATTAGATGTTGAATGGAATACTGGAAAGAGTGGAGTTATTGCTCCAACAGGTATTCTAGAGCCTATAGAAATCAATGGAGCAACTATATCAAGAGCAACCTTACATAATATCGCTTTCATAGATGAATTAAACTTAGAAATCGGTTGTAATGTAGAAATTATTAGAAGTGGGGAGATTATTCCTAAAGTAGTAAGGAGAGTATAATGTTATTATACTTAGAGTCACAGCTAGAGAAAGCTTATCGCGTTTATGTTACTAAAATACCTTTTGGACATAATATTCCTGACATCGAATTCTTTAGAGAAATGATAGAAGAAATGGACGATGCAGAATATTTTGAACAACTATTAGATGAATGGGAGAATTTAGATGAAGCTAATAGAAATACGCAATAAAAAGAAGGCACAGATGGAGAAACGCTTAGCAGAAGCTAAGTTAAATTTCGACCTATCTTGGTGGGTTAAGTGGACATCTTCCACAGTATTACTTGCTGCAATGATGTTAAGAGGCGCACAAGTGTTGCCTTTCGTAGACTTATGTCTATCAGCAACAGGTTGTGTTGGTTGGCTCTGGGTTGGAATTATGTGGAAAGATAGAGCATTGATAATCTTAAATGCCGCGGCAGTTACTATTCTAGGAATAGGAATTCTTCGTGCGATTGTCGGAGCATAATCCTATAATGTCTATAGGAAAATACAACGAAACATACTTTAAAAATCACCCTGCCGAGAAAGAACGAGAGGGTGTTCTGTATGGAGTAGTTCTAGTAAATAAAAAGACATTCGAGAGAGAATGTATAAAAGTAGGGATAGCCGCAGGACGAGATTGGCGGCATGTTGTTAAAAGAAGTCGTGGTTTTCAGGGTTATGACTTAAGGATTCAGCGTACATGGACTTCAACTTTATATGAAGTTTTCTGTATGGAACAGAAGTTGCACGCTCAGTTCTTAAATGATAAACTTGAACCAACTCATAAATTCGGAGGACACACAGAGTGTTTTAAGATGACGAGTAAGATATTAAAGGAATTTCCAAAGAAGTGGACATGATGAAAAAAGATAAAAGAACAAGTAATGTTGAATTACAGTATGTTGAAGACCCTAAAGTAAAAGAACAAAAGAATAAAGGTTGGTATTGGCATTGGCCTACCAAGAAGTTCTACAGATGGAGCAACTTACCTCGTGAAAATACATAAAGTAGGATATACATATTTTGCAATACTAGAAAATTTCTGGGGTAAAGAATGGTGCCAAAATTGTATAGATTCAGCTGATAGTTGGAATTTGACCGACGTCCCAGCGGGTGTTTATAATGGTTGGCCTACAGGTAGACAGTTGAGAAATATTGGGACATTTAATAAGCATTATAAAGATACTTATTACGAAAAAAGTGGCTCATGGCAGAAGATGAGGGAAGCTATTGAAAAGTTCAATAACGAAACTTATCAGTTCAATTTAGATGAAAAAAGTAGTTGTTTTATGAATGAATATCATAAAGGCTACATTCTTGATTGGCATAAAGATAATGATGAATCAGTTGAAGATTTATTCAAAAAGAGACCAAGTGCTAGAATAACAGTTAGTATCGTTTTGAATGAAGACTTCGAAGGCGGAGAATTTGAATTACAGGGAATTGGCAAGTGGGCTGGAAAAACAGGGACAGCATTTATATTTCCCTCGGCACAGGTACATAGAGGGTGTCAAGTAACAAAAGGCACAAAGTATAATTTGACGTACTGGAGGAAAGGTTGGAGTGTTAGTTAAAGGAATTTCAGAGGGGTTTCATGACGCCTCAGTTGCATTATTGAAAGATGACGAAGTTGTTTGGGCTAAACACGCCGAGAGGATAACAAGAAAAAAGAACGACAGAATTAACCCAGAATCTCTCCGAAATGTAGACGCTGATGTATCGGTTTTTTACGAAAATGTACCGCTAAAGAACGAAAGACGTATAGCACATTCACAAGTCCCTGTTTCTACAAAAATTTTTGATGAATGTGATTACCATACATATCATCACGAAAGCCACGCAGCGGGGGCGTATTACACATCGCCTTTTGATAATGATGTGGTTTGTGTCGTGATAGATGCGATAGGAGAATGGACAACCAGCAGTATTTGGATTACTAAGAATGGAAATTTCGAAAAAGTCTATGAAAAAATTTATCCACAAAGTATTGGCCTGTTCTATAGTGCTATTACAAAGCGTATTGGTTTAAAACCAAATGAAGATGAATATATAACTATGGGAATGGCGGCATATGGAGACATATGTGTTGATATGACATATTGCTTTAATGAATGGGCAAATTGGCACAAAGGATTCTCATTAGAAGATTTTAAAGGGCATAGACCAGAAGATATAGCCGCAAGTGCCCAAGCTCACGCTGAGTTAGAAATCGGAAAGATTATGGGTCTTGCGTCAAATTGGGGTAAGAATTTATGTTATGCAGGTGGAGTCGCACTCAACTGTGTAGCAAATAGTAAGATACTTCCTGAGTATTTTGGAGATAACATTTGGATTTACCCAAATCCAGGCGATGCAGGAAGTAGTTTAGGTGCGGCATTAGCGTATAGTAAGAAAAAGATAGAATATACGCCCTTTCTAGGAACTGATATACAACATGAACAGAATCCTAGACTAATAGTAGATTGGATTTTAAAAAGAAAAGTATGTGGAGTAGCAAATGGAAAAGCAGAGTTTGGGCCTAGGGCTCTTGGTAACAGGAGTTTGCTTGGTGATGTTAGGTACGATATCAAGTCAACAGTCAATAGAATTAAGAGGAGACAAAATTTTAGACCCTTCGCTCCCGCGATACTATCGGAGTTTGCAGATGAATACTTCGAAGGGCCGATGAATAAGTATATGCAGTTCACAGCCCAAGCAAAACATGATTATGATAGCGTAACTCATGTAGACAATAGTGCTAGAGTGCAGTTAGTCACGCCTAGTTGCAAAACGATACTTAGACCAATACTAGAAGAATATTATGAAAAAACAGGAGTACCCATGTTATTGAATACAAGTTTAAATATAAAAGGACAACCAATAGTTGATAATTGGCAGCATGCTATGGACTTCCAAAAAATGTATGGAGTGAAAGTATTTTGAGTAGGATATTATGGCTAGGTTGTAGCTTTACAAACGGATTAGAACTTCCCGATAAGAAAGTTCAAAGATTTAGTGCTAAAGTGTGTAAACACTTTGGACAGTTAGAATGGAATGAAGCAAAAGTTGGCGCGGGTAATGATTATATTCAGCGTTATGTATTTAATTCCGTTCTACAAAATAAAATGCATTACAGCGTGCAATCAGGCACAGCAGAGACAATAAGAGTACACGAGTATAATTCTAAAAAACAGGCAGATGGTAGAGGAAAATATATGCAAGTACATACTAAACATAGAGAATCTTGTGGAGAAGGAGCCCCTAAATTAGTAGTATGTATGTGGTCTGGTATAAACAGGCAAGAAATACTACGAAAATCCGTTATTTCAAATGATTGGAGTTGGTGTATAAATAGTTGGGGTAAGTTTAGTTTAGACCCTAAAACATTGATGGCTACAGAAGATAGTGTGCCATATGTAGACCCTATGATAAATTACAGGCACACAGAGTATATGAGAGGTTATATGAAGTATATAAGAAATGCTCATTATAACCTCAGAATAACTATAGGACAAATGCTAGCTGTAAAGTATTTCCTACAGGCTAAAGGTATAAATCAATTACATTACTTGTTCTCACATGGACAATATAGACCTTTATTGCCTATGCTAGATTGGGAAGTTAGTGAAAATACTAACAATTGGTGGCGTTCCCTAGACCCAAATAGAGAACAGATAGTCGAAGAATTACCATTTTTAGAATCTGAAGGATTCTATGATTTATGTACTCGTAAAAGATTAAAAATCGGCCCAAAAGACCACCCATTAGAAGATGGCCATGAACATATGGCTAGAAGAATAATAGAGGATATTAAAAATAATGAATTTCATAAAGAATTTAATTAAACGAATCAAAATTTTGTGGTTTGAGTGGCAGTTACGAAGAAATTACACACCAGATACCTATGTCTATGAAGATGAGGAAAATTTTGAACTTGAAAAAGAAAGTCAGGAATCAAAAAATAGTTCTTGACAAGAGGTTAAATTTCCTCTATAATATACAATATAAATAAATAAAAGAGAAAATCGAGATGAGCCAAATTTTACCACCACAAAGCTGTCCTTCCTGTGAGGGAGAAGTGGAGTTTGTTAATGACTTACTTTACTGCTTCAACAAGATGTGTGCGGCACAATGGGGTAAAAAACTAGAGCATTTCGGAAAACTCTTAAAAATAAAAGGATTCGGCCCAGCTACTATTAGTAAACTAGAGGTCGATGATTACCCAGAACTGTATGAGCTTACTGTAGAGGATATATCCAGCAGACTAGGCTCGGAGAAAATGGCAGTTAAGTTAGCAACTGAAATTGAGAAGTCAAAATCAGTAGATTTGCAAACGTTACTGCCAGCTTTCTCCATTCCACTTTTCGGTCGGTCAGCTTCTCAAAAATTATGCGAGAAAATTTCGACACTCGAAGAAATTTCAGAGAAAAGTTGTACTGAAGCGGGTATTGGCCCGAAAGCCACAGCAAACCTTCTAACATGGTTAGATGAAGAATTTTACCCAAACGAATATCACACGAACTTACCTTTTAGTTTTTCTGCAACGAAAGTTGTAAAACGAGAAACAATAGGCACAGTCTGTATATCAGGTAGACTCAATTCATATTCCACAAAGGCTCATGCTGCAGAGGTTCTGGAAAAACACGGCTATGCCGTAAAAAACAGTCTGACAAAGGATTGCACTCATTTAATAAATGAGTCAGGAGTTGAGTCAGCCAAAACACAGACTGCTCGTGATAGAGGAGTCATTATAATAACCAATATGCAAGATTTAATCGGAGAAATTTAAAATGGCATTACCAAAATGGACAGATGAGAGAACATCATCTCTCGAGAGCTTCGTAGGCTCTGAATCTCCTGTTTCTCAAGCTACTGTAGCTAGCGCTGCAGACGAACTTGAAACTTCTGTAAGAAGTGTTAGTTCAAAGCTAAGAAAAATGGGATATGATGTAGAATTAGCATCTTCAAGCAACACTAAGTCTTTTAGTGACGCTCAAGAAGCTACACTATCAGCTTTTGTAACTGACAATAGTGGTCAGTACACATATGCTGAAATCGCTAGTAACTTTGAAGGCGGAGCATTTACTGCTAAGTCAATTCAAGGAAAAATCCTTTCTATGCAACTAACTGAGCATGTTAAACCTGCTCCTAAAGTTGAGTCAGTAAAAACTTATTCTGACGAAGAAGAAGCAACATTTATCGGAATGGTAAATGATGGTGCTTTCATAGAAGCAATTGCTGAATCTCTAGGTAAGAGTGTAAACTCTATCAGAGGTAAAGCGCTTTCTTTACTTAGAGCGGGCGAAATTAACGCTATACCTAAGCAGGAAGTAACAAAAGGTTCAGGCAAAGCAGATCCTTTAGCTGACTTAGAGATTGACGACATGACTGTCGAAGCAATCGCTGATAATATCGGTAAAACTGTAAGAGGCGTAAAAACTATGTTGACAAGACGTGGTTTAGTTTGCGCTGATTACGACGGTTCAGCTAGAAAAGAAAGAGTTCAATAAGACTTTTCTATTTGTCAAGATGGTAGGGGAGGAAACTCCCCTGCTTTTTCTTGGGAGAGACGATGACAGTAGAAAGTGCATTATTAAAACAACTTTTATCGCAAGGAGATTTCGATACTTGGAATCGCTTACAGCAACACTATTTACCTGAAGGCGAGTATCAAAAGATTTGGAAGATCGTGGATAAACACGTCCATAAATTCCATGCATTACCTAGTTTTGAAGATTTAAAATACGAGATTAGGTCACGAGAACTTCAAGAGAAAATTTTTGCGATAGAGGCTGTGGACACAGATGTCCCAGCGTACGAACTACTAGAATATCTCAAAGATTCGTTCACTCAGAGCGAAATCCTAACAAAAATAGAAAGTTATTTAGACGAAACAATTTCCGTTGCAGATGCAAAGGAAAATATAGACTATCTGCAAGAGATGGTCGTACAAGTTCAGGATAGAGTAAACACAGCTGATGATGCCGATACAATGGACTCAGTTGAATTATTCGATTCTGAAGATGATTTAGCTAAGTATCTACCACTTGGTCTTAATCAAGACTATGATATAAGCTATCAATTCTCTCCCAAAGACTTGGTCATTGTGGGGGCGCAACGAGGACACGGAAAGTCATTCACTTGTTGTAATATGGCAGTAAATGCTGTTCAACAAGGACGTTCTGTGCTTTACTTTACAATCGAGATGGATCAGCGACCCATTCTGCAAAGAATGGCGTCTATGTCTACAGGAATCCCATTAGGCAGACTTATAAAACGAAACCTCTATGAAAAAGAGTGGAATCGTATTGCTGACTGGTGGGCAGACCGCTTTGAGGGTGGTCATGATGTTCTTGCTCAACATAATGTTAGTGAGGACTTCGATAAATTCCATTACGAGCTATCTCGTAAGTGTGAACTAAAGAAAGAAGCTCAACTAGATGTATTCTACGATCCTAGCTTGACATTGGCTAAAATTATTAGCACAGTTAGGCAGAAGAAAGTAGAATACCCTGACTTGGGTATGGTAATAGTGGATTACCTTAACCAAGTGCGTCGTCATAATGCCCCGAGTCGCTCTGGTCAGTACGAATGGACTGAACAGATTGAAATATCTAAGGGACTGAAATCTCTAGCCCAAGACCAGCAAGTTCTTGTTGTGTCTGCCTTCCAAACTGACCCTAAAGGTCAAGTAAGATTCTCTAAAGGTATCGAAGATGCTGTAGATGCGTCTTATACTCTTGAACATTGGGGTAAAGAGGAGAACGCAATCAAATTCAAATGTAATAAGATGCGTAGCGGTGAGATGAAGTCCTTTATTTCAGAAATAGACTGGGAAACATTAAAAATCGGACCACAAACAGCAATGGATCCAGATGAAAGAGCCGAATTAAAAGAACAAATGAATACAGGAGAAGATACCTATGATTTATAGTAGATTAGATAGAGATTTTCAACAAACAGTATTCGCTTTTGATGTTGATGATAATTTTTATAGTTATTTTCCCGAAGATCATTATGCACCGCAAGGCGCCGAAGGCTGGCTTAGACATAATGCTAACAGGATTTACTTACGCCTATATGTGTTCATAGATTCAGTTCTAGAACGACACAATAATGGTCAAATGGGGTTTCGTGACCCTATAGTAATATGGGGAAACTATAAAAAGGGTACTTTTAATATACACCCTGGGTTAAATAGAGTAGTACTAAAAATGCTCTTGCCTGAAGTCAGAATGGTAGGCTGGGTTGTAGACTCAACTTGCGATAGTAGAGACGATTACAAGCATATTTTTAGTAACATTCAACCTATACAGCGAGATGAGCATGGTAATAGAAAAATATTATGGATTTCGCATCATAGAACAGATAGAATGAACCAATATACAGGAAAAGAACAAGAAGATCAATATGACTTTGCACTTAATACTGACATATATCTAGGAAATAAATCCTATGATACAGAGTTAAGAAAAGACAAGTGGAAAGAATTACAAAAGACTAGAGGTTTTGGGTGTTTTATTCGCCCTCACCATCATCTTGTAGATATAGGTACACCACAAGCTAATTATCTTATAAAAGGTGTTCCAGGAGTATATCAGGCATTTCTACACCACTTCTTCGACTACCCTTTTTCAAAGTGGGAGAAGTTATATTTAGAGGAGTTAAAATGAAAGCAGGAAAAATATGGGGACAAACAGAACTAATACATGCCAATGGAGTTTTGGAGTTCCACAGAATAGAGTATAAAGCAGGCATGGAATGCTCGGAACATCTACACGAGTTTAAATGGAATGGGTTTTATGTAGAGAGTGGCAAGATGATGATAAGAGTCTGGCAAAACGATTACGACCTAGTAGATGAAACCATATTAAATCCAGGCGACTTTACACAAGTTAAGCCAGGTGTAATGCACCAGTTTATAGGAATTGAGGGCGGAGTAGCCTTTGAACTATATTGGGCAGAATTTAATCATAACGATATAAAAAGGAGAAGCATTGGTGGCAAAATCAAATAAGTATCATGGACATCGCAAGATTACATTTATGGATTACACATTCGATTTATTACCGAATGGAGACATAGTTTTTGATGAAAAACTTAATATGGAAGCGTTACGATTTTATGAAGATAAAACATTTAAAGTAAAATGGGAAGACGATAAAATCAAGTTAAAATTTGTCGAAGATTGGGATATGATGCCCGATCCAGATGACATAAATTGGAAAAAATATCATGAAAACTAAGAATAGAAATCCTGTAGCCAAGCATAGTAGGAATATGAGTGGTGCAGGTGCACATAAGTCTAAAAAAGACTATAGTAGGAAACAAATAAAAGCAATGGATAAAGCAGATAGAGTAATAACAGGGATAGAACTCCCAGACGAATCACCAGCAAGTAAACTAGATAGACTCGTACTGCTTCAAAAAATGCAAGAAGGTTGTAATAGTCCTAGTTTGTGGTTTTCATACGAAGAAAAAATCATACAAATCAAGGAGGATTTAGATGATGTTGATTTTTGATAGAAAAACTTTAAGACAGCGTTCAAGAGAATGGGAAGGCACACTAGAAGAACTAGAAGTGTTGATTGATAAAATGGGCGCAGTAATGGAAAAAAATAAGGGAGTAGGTATTGCAGCTATCCAAATAGGAGAGCCTGTAAGAGTATTTCTAGCAGGACAAGAAGAAAACTGTGAGTTATTTATTAACCCACGAAATGTACAACTTAGTCCTTATAAAAAATCACATTGGGAAGCTTGCTTAAGTTGTAAAAACACCAATGTTAGAACTAAAAGGGCACATAGTATCACTCTGACATA
>Ga0207989_1001041_pt1 | contig 14485 bp, 18 predicted proteins | sample ETNtaG_7_FD_185777 | JGI IMG/M metagenome (GOLD analysis project Ga0207989, IMG submission 185777) | Marine microbial and viral communities from oxygen minimum zone, Eastern Pacific Ocean - ETNP201406SV65 (SPAdes) (version 2) | ecosystem: Environmental > Aquatic > Marine > Oceanic ... | reverse complement strand
AAAAAGACCGAATTGTATCGGTGTTGGAACTGCCAAAGTAACAGAAGAAACTAATAGAAATCCCGAATATATATTACCAGAAAAAGAAGGATTATTTGGAGAACCGATTTGGATATGGAAAAAAAAGTAAATGCACTTTGGATAGGTAATACATTATCTACATTACAAATTTTATGTATAAATTCGTGGTTGAAAAACGGGTTTGGTTTTAATTTATTTGTCTATGAAGAAGTAGATAATATACCAAAAGGAGTTAATGTGTTAGATGCAAATTTAATTCTGGATAAAAGTAAGATTTTTAAATATGGACCAACTGGATATATTATTAATGATAAACCATTTGGTGAGGGCAGTGTTGCCGGATTTTCTGATTGGTTTCGTGTAACTTTATTATACGAGAGAGGTGGAATATGGATTGATATGGACGTTATATGCTTAAAACCGTTTGAAACAAACGAAGATTATTTTTTTGTCGAACAAGATCATCCAACCAACACTTTATCAGTAGCAACTTGTTTTATGTATGTAAAAGAAAAACATTCAAAAATATTTAAAGAATGGTTAGATAGAATTGATAAGATGGAATCTGAAAATACATTAACTGGTATAGCATGGGGTGATATTGGACCAGATATGTTATCTGATATTATTATAGAGAACTCTTTATATTACTATGTAGAGAATAAAAATACTTTTTGTCCTATTGGTTGGGAAGAATATCATAAAATATTTACAGAAGATTTTGATTTAGATAATTCATTTGGTATTCATTTATGGAATGCGATGTGGAATCAATATGATATAGATAAAGAGGTTAAATATAGTGATACATTTATTGAAAAACTAAAAAAGAAATATTTATGAGATTTTATTTTAATGGGTGCTCCCATACTATGGGATCAGGACTTCAAGAGGAAATTTGGACTATTGAAGAAAGAACCAAAACATGGCCATATCTTCTTGTAAAAGATATAAATGGAGAGGTTACTTCAGATAATTATATAAATGATGCAAATGGTGGTCAATCTAATTATGATATTTGGATGGCGTCTACGATACGAATATTACATTTAATGGAAGTGAATAAAAAACCAGATATAGCTATATTTGCTATTACAAATGGTAAAAGATTTGGGTTTGTTCCGAATGATACAGAACCAGTTAATTGGAGAAAACTTGATTATTGGGAGCCAGGTGATCCTCATTCCCGTAGTGTTCTTGAAACCACGTCTGTTGTTGAAATTCCAGATGATTATGAAGATAAACCATATGAAACATGGGTTAAATTTGATAGAATAAATAATTGGAGAATGAAACCACTTGGTACTAAGAAATTATCGGACAAGTTTGGGCGTCGTTATAAGGACAAGAACTTTCATAGATTAAATATAAATACTGTTAGAAATTTTCTTGGATATCATAGAGTTTTACCAAGAATAAATAATCATAGAATATTAATAGAACCACAGGCAACTGATACAACATTAAATATTATGGTAAGTTTAAAGAATTTTTGTGAGAGTAAAAATATAGAATATTATTTTTTAATGATGGCGCCACAATTAAATAGGGTTATTGTTGAAAATAGAGTTCCTTGGTTAAATGAATTAGATGAAAGAACTCTTATATCTACATCCAAAGGAAGTAAGATTGATAAATTGTGTAGTGGGGCTGTATATAGATATTTTGGTACACCTAATGGCAAGGAATATAATGGTGGTAAATATAATATTTCTAAAAAAGATGGTCATCTTAATGCGGAAGGTCAAATAGAAGTATTTAAAGTTGTTAGAGATTTTTTAAAAAATGATTAATATTTGTGTAGCAATTGAAATAAATTATATTGATCAATGCGCAATACTAATAAATTCTATTATAAAAAATGAATACCAAGAAAATTTAAGTAAATTATTTTTTTATATTATTATTAAAGGGGAATATCAGTCTGATTATGAAATATTTAAAAAAACCTTTAAAGGTATTAATTTTTTAATAATACCAGTTGGTAGTGCTGATAAGATAGAGGTTTTTACCAATCAAAAATATAATTTTAATACTGCAAATGAACATTTAAAAACTAATATAGTCTTTTATAGATTATTTATTCCTTATTTTTTAACCAATGTAAGTGGTAAGATATTATATCTTGATTGTGATATGATTGTAACTGAACCAATTAGTGAATTATTTAATTCAGTTAGTTTAAAAGATTATCCAATAGCAGCAATTCCTAATGAAATTTATAGAAGAAATATTAGAGATATTGATTTGATGGATAAGTATTTTCCATTAGTTGAGGAAACAATAAATAGAAAAGTTAGATATGATGTAAATGTAAATTCTTTTAATGCTGGGGTTTTTATGTTTGATATAGATTTGTGGAAAATAAAATATATCGATATGTTTATGGAGATGATTAGATTAAATAATAGATATGATATTTTGGTTGATAATGATCAGGGAATTTTGAATACGGTGTTTTATGATAATTTTGAAAAAATAGAAAATAAATGGAATCAATTAGATTTTGGTTGTTCTAAATCTTGGCTAGATACGGTGCCGGATGTTGTTAAAAGAAATAAAAAAATTTTAAAGAACCCAAGTGGTATAATTCATTGGAACGGTCCCGAAAATCCATGGCTATATAAATCTGAAGATAATCACCCGTTTCCATCAAGTGTATTGTTGTGGAACAAATACAGAATATGATTTGTCATGATAACAAAATAATTTTTATTCATATTCCGTGTACTGCGGGATCATCAGTTGAATATGCATTTACTGAAAAAAATTGGTTTGATGTAGAACCCAATACTAAGCATTTAACTTGGAGAGAGGCTAAATATTTTTATTCTGAATATTGGGATTCTTATTTAAAATTTAGTGTAGTTAGAAATCCATTTGATTGGATAACATCTTTATATTATTCTGATTATGGGAACGATCGTGAAAACAGAAAAGTTGGAAAAAATTTTAGAGAGTGGTTAATAGATCCATATTTTCAAGATTGGGAACAACAAGGACATTTTCAATCTCAGTCTAAAATTATTGGAGAAGAACTTAATCATATTATTAGATATGAAAATTTAAACGAAGAATTTTATAAATTATTTAATAAAAATTTGGAATGGTTTCATGTTTGGAAAACTAAAGTTAAAATTGATAAGAATTATAAAGATTTTTATGATGTAGAAACGATTGAATTGGCCACGAACATAATCCAGGAAGATTTGGAAAGATTTGATTATGAATTTTAAAAGTTATTTAGATTATGATTGGAAATTGGAAGAATTTATAGTTGGGGTGAAGACTTCAAATGAAGTAGTAAAAGGATTGAAAGATATCGTTCCACGTGGTAGAGATTGGAGATCGGAAGAATTATTTTTAAATAAAATTTATGATACTACAAAAAATAAATTGTGTTATTGTAATTTTTCTTTAAATACTAACTTGAAAAGAGAATTGATATATAAAAGATTAAAAAATAGAAATTTTATTGAGTTTGGACATATGGGAGAATGGCAATCATATACAGGAGAACATTTATGGCCAGAGAAAAAAAGATTAGAAAATTTAGAGGTTGATTTGAAGTGCCGAGACGACTTTTATAAAAAACTTGCACAGTCGAAATTTACTATTTCACCAGAAGGATATAATATAGATACTTTTAGGACATGGGATGCTTTATATTTAAAAACTATTCCTATAGTAGAAGATAGTAGTTGGATGAGAAATTTTAAAGAATTACCTATATTATTTACAAAGGATTATTCTGAAATTACAGAGGAATATTTAAATGATAAGTGGGACGAGTTTTTAAATACAGAGTTTAATTTTGAGTTACTTAAAAAAAGTAATTGGATTGATAAAGAAGTAGAAAAGTATATTCAAATATAATGAAAAGATTAGAGATTCAACAAGATAAAAGTTGGGATTATCCAAGAAAACTTTTTCTTCCAGTTACCTTAAATCCTATTATAGATAAAAATATGGTAATTGATGTTTATGGGGATAGTTTTGGAGGATTATCTCTTAGTGTTGCACAGAAAAATCAAAAGAGATATGTTTCTTGGATGTATTTTGTATCTCAGATGTTGGGTGCAACTTTAAATTCGTATGGATTAAGTGCCGCCAGTAATCAAACTATTTATGAAGTATATAAACAAACAATTAATAATAAAAGAGATGCTATAATTATATTTCATAGTAATCCCGGCCGTAAAGATCTATATTTTGGACTACCTACTTTAAAGTTATCTACTTATGAGAAGTGGGATTTAGAGTTTAGAGTACCAGTTCTTCATTTATATTGGAGTGAAGATCATAAAGTATATACATTCAAAAATGGTATTAGTTTTTTAAGTTTATATCATGAAGTATATGGCCAACAAACTTGCAAGTGGCTCCACCCACAGCCAAATGCACATAATTGGAAATATAATCCGGAATTACAGAAATTTGTTATACATCATATGGACATCAATGGTAATTTTCAACTGGCCATGAAAGTGGTGGATATTTTTAAAAAGGAATTGTATAAATGAAAAAAGCATTAATATTATGAATAAAATATTTTTAATAGGTTTTATGGGAGCCGGAAAAACTACTGTTGGTAGAGTTTTGGCACAAAATCTTGATTATGATTTCGTTGAGGTGGATACTGTAGAAAATTGGGAAAAACGTGGGTTTCCTCAAGGATCACTTGAGTTATATAGGAAAGACAAAGAAAAATATTATGATATTGAAACAGATATACTTAAAAATTTTTGTATGAAGATTCATAGAAATTGTGTTGTATCAACGGGCAGTTCTATTGTTAATCGAGAAGAAAATATAGATTTAATGAAATCAAATGGAACAATAGTTTATTTGATGTCCAGTGCTAAAATTTTGTTTGATAGAATAATGAATCGTGGCCATAATATAACAAATATATCAAGGTGGTTAGTTAATGTAGAAGCTACAAAAAAGATGATTGATAGTGGAGAATCTAAGTATAAAATTGCTGATTTATACATTGATACAAATGATAAATCTATTGAAGAAGTTTGTTTGGATATAATAGGAAAGATAAATAATAATGATTAGTATAATGTTACCAACAAGAAAGAGATTTGAACTTTTGAAAAAGACTGTTGTTTCATTAATTGAGAAATGTGATAATATTGAAAATATACAGTTGATGTGTCGATTTGATGATGATGATTTTGAAACATATAGTATATTTAAGAAGTGGGTTAATGATATTTATCCAAATGTTAATAAGAAAATTATTATTGGGTATAAATACACTTACAAATTAATTCATGAGTATTGGAATGAAATGGCACAGTATGCAGATGGTGATTGGTTATTACATTTTAATGATGATATGGTGATGGAAACGGAAGGGTGGGATAAAGAAATAAAAAAATTTGATGGTAAATTTCTTTTACTTGTAAATCGTGAAAGTAATCGTCCTAATTTTTTCTTTCCATCGGCAGGGTGTTTACCAAAAAAATGGGTGGAAGTGGTTGGTTGGTTGGCCAAAGAAAAACGAAATGATGAATGGACACGTGATTTAGCTGAAGAACTTGGAATAATTGAAGAGGGTGGATATACAATTTATCATGATAGATATGATCTTACTGGTAACAATAAAGATGAAACTTATGAAAGTGGAAGGGATCAAAATTGGAGTAAAGATGGAAAAAAAGATAGAGAATATTGGTCAGATGAGAATAAAAAAATAAGAAGTAGAGATTTGGAATTTTTAAAAAAATATTTGGAATTAAGATGAGTAGAAATTTTCTTTCTTGGCAAATGACACAATTATGCAATTATGAGTGTGTGTATTGTAATGCTGATAGTCCTCAATATACTAAGTCAGGAGGAGGATTTGAAAGTAATATTACTTTAAAAGTAGTAACTAATTTGGTTAAGATGTTAAAAGATACTGGTAAAAGATGGAAAATAGGATTAACAGGAGGAGAACTTTTTATTTATCCAAAATTTGTTGATATGTGCGAAATTATGATTAAAAATGATATAAAATTGGCTATAGAGACAAACTTGACTCCTAAGAAAGTAGTTAAAGATTTTATAAATAGAATAGATCCAAATGGTATATCTGATTTACGAATTAGTATTCATATAGATGAACGAGAAAAAAGAAATCAAGTAGATGAATTTATTGAAGATGTATTAAAATTAAAAGAAAGGAAATTTGATTTAGAACTTTATTATATTTTGACGCCAGGGTTAATAGATAAAGCTGAAAAAGATATTGAGTTTTTTAAGAAAAGTGGAATTGATATTGTAATAAGACCATTTAAGGGATATAGTAATAATAAATATTATCCAGAGTCATATACTAAGAAGGGGTGGAGACTGGTAAAAACATATGGAATGAAATCACCTACAATGATGCCATTTAGATCGAAGGGGTTGATGTGTAACGCCGGACACACTCTTATTAGAATAACTCCTACTGGACATATACAACGGTGTATGCCAGATACAACTGAAATTGGTAATTTGTTTCGTCCAGAACAAGGCATTAATTTATTAGATGAATATACTAAATGTAAAATTGATATATGTAGGTGTTTTGGACATAGACTTGTAAAAGAAGATATTATGTCGGCTAGAACTTATTCTTATGTGGAAGATAATACTGGTGTGACTCCAAAAAAAATGGTTTATTGTCCAAAACATAAATGTATGGAAAATATTTATGATAACTGTAATTAATATTTTGAGTTAAAATGAATACAATTTGCAATATATGTAAAAATAAAAATGTAAAGTTTGTTGATACTGAATGGCATCGGGGTATCAAGTGTAATTTTTGTAATTCACAAGTAAGACATAGACTTTTATATGAAGTAATTAAATTATATTTATATAAGAATAAAAGTATTTTACATTTTTCTCCGCACAAGGAGTTATCAAGAATTTTATCTAATGAAGTTGATAATTATTTTTCTTCAGGACCAGATCAATATAATATTATGACTATGATTGATAATCAGACAAATAGTAGAGCCCAGGATAGTACTTTTGATTATTTAATTTTATCTGATGTTTTAGAGCATGTTGAAGATGATATACTTGCATTAAAACAGATATTTAGAGTTTTAAAAAATGATGGAAAAGTCCTTATTACTATTCCACAAGTTGATGGGTTAAATATTACTGATGAAAATAGGGCATCCAATAATGAAGAGCGAGAATTTTTTTATGGTCATTGGGATCATAAAAGAATTTATGGTACTGATTTTAAACAGCGGTTAGAAAGTGTGGGGTTTGATGTTAAGGTTTATGATCATAATGATTTTTCTCAGGAAATGGTTAAAAAATATGTAATGTTTCCACCAGAATTATCTGATAAAAAATTGGTAACAAACTTTAGAAAAATTTATGTTGGTATGAAATGAAATTAAATTTATTAACTTGTGTCGGATTAGATTACGATTTTGATTACATAACTCATTTTTGTAAACATTATGAACAATATGTGAATGAGTGGTTTGTTATTTTGCAAACCAATGATAAAAGATATGATTTAATAGAAGATGCTAAAAGAATATTTAATTTATATGGAAAATGTAATTTTTATATTTGGGATGGTGAATGGACAGGTCCAAGAAAAGTAGATAGATATTTTGAAATTAATAAGTCGATAAAAAGTGATGAAAATTATATTTTATTTGCAGAGATTGATGAGTTTCATGAATATTTAGAAAATCCGAGGGATATATTAAAAGAGAAAGAATATGTTTTTGGTGAATTCGTAGATAGATTTAGTAGTAAAATTAAAAACATTGAAGAAGATAAATCAATTTTTGAACAATTTCCAATAGAACGACAATATACTAAAACTCTTGGAGCGGGAGTATTTAAACCGTGTTTATTTCACAGTAAATTTATTTTAACTACTTCTCATCATTTATCGATTGATGGTAATAGATATGGTTGGGATAATATTAATAATGATAATGTTTTACCCAATGATAATACAAAAACAGATGAAATTAAAATACACAATTTTAAATGGACTTATAATACACGAGATAAGTTAATTAATAGAGTAAAAGTTTTTAAGAAGTATGATTTAAAACATTGGAAAGAGTCTGCACAGGCATTAAGAGAAATATATGGTTATGAAATATGAAATATCTATTTGTAATTTATACTGATTTAGAATATAAAAAACATTTAGACAATTTTAAATCACAAGAGTTTTATAGACAGATTTGTGATGACTCAAATATAGAGGTCATAGAATGGGGAACAGATTTTCATACAGATTACAGAAATTTACCGACAAAAACTCAAGAGATGATGAAGTGGTGTAGTGAAAATAAAGAGTATGATTATTTAATAAAATGTGATGATACTATATTTGATGATAAGTGGAGTCATTACAGAGAAAAACTTACACATGAAAATATCTTCGTAAATGGTAGAGATGGGTTTTCTTATAATTGTGATAGGTGGGGAGATAAGAAATGGACTAAAGTATGTGAGGACACCAAAGATGATTATTGGGGATTGAATTATTTATTTAATTCTGAAGAAGTATGGAAAATATACTTTGACGGACATTATGATAAAAATGAAATAGATTATAATTTAAAGTTTATAAAAAATGATATTCAGTTTTATGAAGGAAAATTCTATGTGGTTTCAAAAAGTTTAAGTATATTTATAGGTAGACAAGAAAATTTTGCAAAAAGAATGAATGAGAATTTTCCTGTTGAGGATTTAATGGTTGGTTATTTAGCAGAGTCGTTTTAAGTGAAAAAGGTTTTTGTAGCATTAGCAAATAAAGAGTATATTCCGTATTCAAAAAGTTTGTTTTATAATGTAAAAGATAAATGGGATGGAGATTTTGTATTGATAGTGCCCGAATCAGATAAAGGTGAGTTTGATGAAAAAGAATTTACGGATAAGGGAGTAGAAATCTTTTTTGGTAAAAAGTTACCTGGTAACCCAAGTGCACATTATTACAAGTATTATTTGTGGACAGAGTATTTTAAAAAATGGGATTGGATTTTTTATTGTGATATGGATGTATTGTTTTTTAATAAAATAGAATTTGATTTAGAGAATAAACACACAGATGTATTATATACAAATGAATGTGGTGGAACATCACTTAGTTATCAATTTGAATACAGGGATGAAAAAGTAAAAGAGTTTACTAAGGAACAAATAGAAAAGCTTAAATGGGTAACTGATAATTACTCAGATTTAAAATCTTTTCAGAGTTGTTTTATGTTATTTCATAAAGATTTAATACAAGATAATACATTTGAGAATTTAATAAATTTACACAATGAATATTATGTCTATTATGATTTGGTATTACATGGATTAACAGAAGAACAATCTATTTTAAATGTAGAGTTTATAGGTAGGTGGGAAGAACTTGGTAATAAGTTTTTAAATGTATATCAAAGAGCTAATGAATTAGAGTGGGATGCTGAAAAAATGAAAGAGCCATATCAAGATGATTGGGATTATGAATCGGAAGGTATTATTGCATTACATTTTTATCAATTTTTTCAGCCATGGTCAAGGCATAATTTAAGGTTTTATCCAATATGGAAAGAGTATAATGACAGATTTTAAGTTAGATTTAACAGATGGGGATCATATATATTATCATCCTGATGGAAGGGTTTGGCAAAAATATGATATTATAGATGGTAAACCACATGGTAAGTGGACATATTATCATGCCAACGGTGAGTTAAGTAGAGACGAGGAATATGATAATGGAGTAAGGGTAGGACATTGGACAACTTGGCATGATAATGGAAATCAATGGACAGAAAAAAATTATAAAGATGGAAAAAAACATGGAAAGTTTGGTCGATGGAGATACGATAAGAAAACGGAGTATGAAGGTCAATATGAAGAAGATAATAAAGTTGGTAGGTGGGTATATTATTACGATAGTGGAGTGAAAGAATATGAAGGAAGATATGCAAATGACCAGAAGAATGGTAAATGGTTTAAATTCCATGATGGTAGTGGTAAAAAATATAGTGAATCGATTTATATAAATAATGAATTGAATGGAAAATATATTGAATACGGGGAGAGTGGATTGATAATTGTTGAAGGCGGATATAAGAATAATGAAAAGAATGGCAAATACACTTACACTGGGGATAATGGAAATATAAGAAAAGAAGAAAATTATAAAAATGGGAAGTTAGATGGAGAGTATAAGGAGTGGCATCCTGATGGGGGGAAATGGAAAGAACAAAATTATAAAAATGGTGATTTTGACGGTCAGTTTATAATTTATCATTTAAATGGATCCACGTTTCAGATAGGGGAGTCTAAAAACGGAAATAAAATTGGTAAATGGTATAGTTATCACGGTACTGGAATTAAAAAGAGTGATGAAGAATATGAAAATGGTAAGAAAATTGGATTGTGGAAAGAATGGTATGAAAAGGGACAAAAAAAATCATGGGGAAAATATAAAAATGATAAAAAAGATGGTAGGTGGGAAACGTGGCATAAAACAACTAATTTATGGACAAGATCACACTATAAAAGTGGTAAAAGAGTTAGTAAGTGGTCAGAGTGGCATTCAGATGGTCTTCTAAAATCAATTATTTATTATAAGGATGATAAATTAAATGGTGAATTTAATCAATGGTTTATGAGTGGCACTAAAAGAACATCGGGTAAAATGTATCAAGATAAAATGGAAGGAAAGTGGACTTTTTGGTATCATAATAACCAGAAAGAGTCAGAAATATATTTTAATGGTGGACAGGTAGCCAAGGGAAAGGTGTGGAATGATAATGGTTCAATTAAAGTAAAAAGAGTTTTTGAAGGGACCATCACACGGAAAAGACTCAAGTATAAGGGGTCGAAATCCACTTGGAGTCTATCTACCGCGGCAGAAGCTGCTGCCCTTTCTACGGGGGAACATGATAAAATATAAAAAAGTTCCAAACAATAAAAATGCCATAGAGATTGATGGAAAGGTTGTATTATCATTTGATCCACGATATAAAGAATATTTGAAATGGAAAGATGAGAATCCTGATTTAGAACAACTTTTGGTAGATAATTTAAAACAAGAAATAGAAAATAAAAGATTGTATAATTTTGGTGCACCTCATGTTGAGTTAGATGAAAACGGAGATAGACAAGGTAAGTGTCTTTTTTATTATGAAAATGGAAATAAAAAATGGGAAGGTAACTATAAAGATAATATTGTAGAGGGAGAATTGATTCAGTATGATAAACTCGGGCCCGTTGTTTCTAAAGAAAATTTTATAGGTGGGGAATTAAATGGAAAATATGAATATTATTATGACAGTGGAATGATCCGACAAACTGGAAATATTAGGAATAATATGAAAGATAATGAAATAATTTCTTATTATGAAAATGGACAAAAAGAAACAACAGAAAGTTATATTTCTGGATTAAAAACGGGCGAACACGTTCATTATTATCCTGATGGAAGCGTATCTTTTAAAGGATTTTATAGAGATAATTACAGAGTAGGAAAGTGGACATGGAATTATCTTAATGGAGCAAAAAAGAGAGAAGAATTTTATGTAAATAAGATGTTAGGATTAGTTAGTGAATGGGCACCTGATGGTAAACCTAAAAGTATAAAAAGGTTTTTAGGGTCTTTGTTAAATGGAGAATGTAGAGATTATCATAAAAATGGTAATATTTTAAGCATTAAAATATATAGAGATGGAAAACTTCACGGAAAGTTTATTGAATTTTATTTAAATAATAAAGAAAGAGCTAAAGGTATCATGAAATATGGTATAATGGAAGGCAAATGGAAATTTTGGTATCATAATGGTAAACCAGAATTGGAAGGAATTTTTGATAATGGAAAACCAATGGGTACTATAAAAGTATGGCATGATAATGGTATACTAAAAGAAGAGGTAAAATTATGATTAGTTTTATTATACCCTTTTCTACAATAGAAAAGGACAAGTTTTTAAACTTAAACGAACAAGAAGATTTGTGGGAAGAAAACGATTCTGCAAATATAATATATTCTACTATAAAGACAATTAAAAATATAAATTCACTTAAATGTGAAAAGGAAATTTTGTTAGTAGATAATAGTCATACTTGGCCAGAAATGGAATTACCAAATGTTAGAGTGATTAAAGGATGGCAAGCACTCCCACTTGAAGAACTTGAAAAGATTCCAGAATATATGAACCATAAGGATATACAATTGAGTTTAGATAATTTTGGTTGTTTAACTATGTGGGTATCTATGGCATTCCACTTAGGAACACAAGAAGCAAAAGGAGAATATATTGTATTACAACACAATGATACTTTTTATCACCAAGATTGTATTGATGAAATGATTGAACAAATGGAAAAAGAAGAACTTGAATATATTTCAGTAGATAATAAGAAGATATGGATTTCAACTTATTTGTTAAATAAAGAATTTTTAAGTGAATATATTGAAGATGATGTTGAAATCGGTCCAGAAAATGGAGGATATGTAAGGACGAAAAAACTTGGATTTGCAGATGCGTATTTTTTCTTAACTAAGAGAAAGTTCTTTGATAATTATAATATAGACTGGTATTATGGTGATACTAATCACGGTGCAACTATCTTTTGTCTTTATAATAATTTAAATTATCTTCATTTGGGTCCTTATTATGATAATCCTAATTATAAAACCGTAGATACTTTACATACTTATTATTATAACGATGAACCATTTTTAACTCATCTCAAAGGTGGGTTCTCAGAAAATAAGATGTCATCAAAAGATTTCGAAGAAGAATTTAATGTATATTTAGAGGAATTAAATAATCATGCATGAACACACACTGTGGGTAGAAAAATACAGGCCCACTTCGTTAGATACGTATTTGGGAAACGAACACTTAAAGAGTAAGGTATCTCTTTATCTTGAAAGTGGAGATATACCACATTTACTTTTATATGGAAAGGCAGGAACAGGTAAAACTACACTTGCAAAGATACTCGTAAATCACATAGAGTGTGATTATATCTATATTAATGCGAGTGATGAAAATAATGTGGATACAGTTCGGAACAAGGTGAAGATGTTTGCTTCTACATTAGGTTTCAAAGATATGAAAGTGATTATCTTGGATGAGTGTGATTATATCACACCAAATGCTCAGGCGGCTCTTCGTAATTTGATGGAAACGTTTAGTAGGAATTGTAGGTTTATATTGACTTGTAATTTCGTAGAGAGAATAATTGACCCGATACAATCTCGGTGCCAGACATTCCAAACTACACCACCATCCAAAAAGGAAGTGGCAGTTCACTTATCAAAAATATTGGAAACTGAAGAAGTAGGACACGAACTATCTGATATAGCACTTTTAATAAACAGTGCATATCCTGATATAAGACGAGTTATTAATTCTGCACAACGACAATCAGTAGAAGGTGAATTGGTAATAGATAAACAGAGTATAGTAGAGAATGATTATAAGTTAAAGTTATTAGAAATATTAAAGAAACAAGATAGAAAAAGTGCATTCAAAAACATCCGTCAGTTAATGGCAGATAGTCAAGTTAAAGATTATGCAGACTTATTTAGACTACTATATGATGAAGTAGATAGTTATGGTAAGGGACATATCGCAGAATGTATTTTGGTAATAGCTAAGTATGAATTAAGTGATAGTCAGGTAGTTGATAAAGAAATCAATGCTATGGCTATGATAATAGAATTATTAGGAGTCATAAAATAATGAATGAAAAATATTGGGGTGAAAAGAAACCGCCTGCTAAAAAAGGTGCACAACCTAATGGTAATAAACCAGAAAAGCATATAGCAGTTCATGAGAACAAGATTTATTATTATGCTGGTGTGAATAGGGAAAGTGCAGCAGAATTAAATAAAAAGATAGGTGAGATAGAATCCAAGAGTTTGACATTAGCAAATACTTTAGACATGGATCCACCTACACTTAAAGTATTGATAAATTCAGGTGGTGGTTCAATCACTGCTGGTATTTCATCTATGGATACAATATTGAGAACAAAAGTTCCAGTCCATACTTATGTAGATGGGTTCTGTGCGAGTGCAGCCACATTTCTTTCAGTAGTAGGTGAGAAAAGATTTATGAGTAGAAATTCTTATATGTTGATTCATCAGTTATCTACAAATTTTTGGGGAAAGTATTCTGAGTTTGAAGATGAGAAACAGAATCTTGATTTGATGATGGAAACGATTAAAAGGGTGTATAAGGAACATACAAAAGTTCCTGAAAAGAAACTTGATGAAATCTTGAAACACGACTTGATGTGGGACGCTGAAACTTGTAAAACTCTTGGACTTGTAGATGAAATAGTTTAATCGGAATGGTAAAGAGTTGTAATGAATGGGATACTTTGAAAGAGGTATTCGTAGGTAATATAGAAAATCCAAATAATCCAATAAAGGGTAAAGACCTTCATTGTATTAACTATGCCGATAGAGATA
>Ga0207989_1001032_pt1 | contig 14524 bp, 13 predicted proteins | sample ETNtaG_7_FD_185777 | JGI IMG/M metagenome (GOLD analysis project Ga0207989, IMG submission 185777) | Marine microbial and viral communities from oxygen minimum zone, Eastern Pacific Ocean - ETNP201406SV65 (SPAdes) (version 2) | ecosystem: Environmental > Aquatic > Marine > Oceanic ... | reverse complement strand
ATAATGATAATTGTTAGAATAAGAAATAATTGTAATAATCTGGAAATTTTCATATTTAAATCCTTTGTCTTGATTAATTCACATATTTTACGTCTCATTGTATATATAAATAAACAATTTTTGATTACATAGATAATTTGAAAAAATTATTGGAAATCTATGAATAAGATATATATTAATTAAAGTTCTTGAAAAACACGTATGTAGTCCACGATCATCCATTGAGGAAATAGTGTCGTGTTATCAGGGTTTCCTGGCCATTCACCACCAACCGCAACATTCATAATAAAAAAGAAATTATTATGAAACGCACCTAATTCTGCAGGAGTTATATCCATTGTATTAAAATTTATATCATCAAAATACCAACGTATACTTTGTTCATCCCAGATAATTGAATACACATGGTATTCTTCGCTTAAGTATGATTCATTTGTATATGCTTGACCGTACGATACGTGACCACCTTGATTCCAATGTGCAGTTCCACGAAGAACATTATCTCTCCCATTACCACCACCTATCATTTCCATAATATCAATTTCACCGCACGCAGGCCAACCAACTTGAAAGTGATTACTACCTAGCATCCATAATGCTGGCCATATTCCTTGACCCTCAGGCATAACGGCGCGTATATCCACACGACCGTATTGAAATGATTTCTTGTCTCTTGTTATTAATCGAGATGAAGTATAATTACTGTTCTCCATTAATTCCCTTCTTGCTTCAATCACAAGGTTGCCATCAATAATACTTGAATTATTTTCTTGATAATATTGCAGTTCATTGTTTCCCCATCCCCAGGTTCCTGTTCCAATCTCAAATGTCCAATTACTAGTATTAATACTGGATCCATCAAACTCATCATTCCATACTAATGTCATTCCTTCATATGTTGCGGGTGTAGAATAGCCTGTTTCAGGGATAGAAAAAATATGTTCATCATCATTAATAATAGTTACCGTTGCAAAACTATTATCTATAGTTACATTGTATGGATTTTCAAGTCTAATAGAAAAAATTTCATTTTCTTCCGGAGTATCATCACCAATAATCTCAATATTAAATGAAACCACTTCTTGCCCTGCAGGGAAAATAATTACTTCGTATAATTCTGTATAATCTTGATCTTTCTTTGCTGTGCCATCTACAGTTCGAACATCTACCGATAAATCATAATCAACAACATTAGTTAATGATAGCGTTATTTCAAGATCATTATTTGTATTGCCTTCTAATACCTCGACACTTGCTAAACTTACACTAGGCTGAGCATCCTTATCTTCATTATTACATGAAAAAAAAGTAAATACAATAAATAAGGTTATAAATATCCTAAGAAACACCATAGATGAAGTTAATTATTCTTTGTCTTTAGATTATGTTTTATAGTATAAAAATATCAAGAATGATTTGATAATATTAGGTGACTGACTATACAGCCACCTAATATTAACGGTACAAATTTATTGGGAAACAAACGTAAAACGCCACCAAAGACCAGTACCACATTCAATATCTAAAACAAGTCTTTTTCCAGCACCATCTCTGACAAACTCTGTAATCGTATAGGTAATTGATGTTGGAACATCAACGTTTGGAAGTTCCCCAGCATTATTAGCTTTAGGTAAACCCATAAAGGCACCCTCACCAGATAAAGTTATAGTACCCCAAGAACTAATTGAATAAAGAGCTTGATAGGTATATGAGCCAGATCCATCATGAGGTGCAACAGGCGCACCACACTGATCAGAATCAACCCCTTGAAATCCTTCCAACCATGTTTCTCCATCCATTGCAATGGAGAATGAGCCATCACTTCCTAGCGTATATTTGTCATCCATAAAGCATGATCTTGTTGTAACGTCAGCCTCTGACAATGACCACCAACTTCCATCTCCCTGACTTGGGCCTACAGCCAATGCACCAGCTTCCGGAGCCACTTTCCAAGTATCCACAAGATCGTCAAGTGTTAAATAACCTGTAACTTCAATTTCTTCAGAAGCCACATCAGATCCCCCAGAATTTGTTGCAGTTAAACTTACAGTATATGTTCCACTAGCTTCATACTCATGATTCGGATTCAATTCTGCTGAAGACGCACCATCACCAAAGTCCCAGATATATGTGTCGGCGTTTAATGATGCATTTGTAAAATTAATAATTAACCCGTTATCTTGATGTACGATGTAAGTGAACCGTGCAGTTGGTGCTTCAACGGTAGATTCATCATCTTCACAACTCACTGCGATCATAGTTATTAGTAAAAATGTAGATAGAATAAATTTTTTCATGATTTCCTCTTTTAATTCTGATTATTTGATTGTCTAAATAATTTGAATAATGACAAATTATGTACAAATTTGCTGATCACAACAACCTTTTTGGAATAAAATTTAGGAGTATATTACCGATGAGTTTAGAAAACATAATTACAAAAGTATCAGAGATGGCTGGTAATACAAGTCCGATGGCTGCAAGTATAAAATTTAACTTTGGAGATTCTCAAATCGTTATTGATGGTACAGGCGATTCTAATGTAGTATCAACAGATGATTCTGATGCACAATGCACTATAGATTTGAGCCTAGATGATTTTGAGTCAATGTTATCTGGGGAATTAAACCCAATGGCAGCATTTATGGGTGGGCAGATTCAAGTTTCTGGAGATATGAGCGTTGCTATGAAGCTTCAAAGTTTATTTTAGAATGAGAAAAACCTTAGCCCTTATTACTTGTTTATCCTTTTTTTCCTGTGATCAATTATTACAGCGAAAGCAAATGTATTCTGTGGAAATAACATCATGTTTATTTAATGATGATGATTTTAATCGCTCCGAGATTACGGGCGCCCCATTACCTATTACGATGGAATTATACGAAGAAGGATATTTAATTTGGGAGGTTGACTTGGGTAAGCATAGAGGAGCTTTTAGATATAATAATTCAAAAGTGGAAGATAGAATCGCTCTTATTGCATACAACCCAAAGTTTAAATATCGTATAGAAGTTCATGATCAAGCATTTATTTCCAAGGAAAAAGGTTATTCAAGAACCTGGGCAAAAGGATTCCCATTTAAACCGTCTTTGGAAAGGCTTAATGTTGGTGAATTTGGATCTAATGTTGGCTTCAAAAGCGTTGCCTTAAAAGCAATGGATTATCAGTCTAATAAAAGATTGGATGGAGATTAATACAAGATTCATAATTCAATAACAATATCATTTAAGGATCACAATCCAAATTAAAGATACAAATGTTGTAATAACAGGAGCTGCTAGCGGAATTGGTGAAGCTCTTGCAATAGCATTTTACAATGCGAGTGCAAAAAATATTCTTGTTTCAGATATAGATACTACTGGAGCGAAAGAGACGGCAGAAAAAATTAATGGTACAGCAATTACAACAGATGTTACTAAGGAAGAAGATGTAAAAAAGATGATCAATTTATATGAACATGATATAGATATATATTGTTCAAATGTTGGTATCGGATCATATGAAGATTTTTTAAAACTCACCAATGAGCAATGGAAGAACATGATTGATACAAACCTCATGTCTCATATATATGGTGTCAGACATGTGCTCCCGAAAATGTTGGATCGCGGCTCAGGTCATTTAGTATTTACAGCTTCTGCAGCTGGCTTATTATCGCAACTGGGATCCGTTACGTATTCAGTAACAAAGCACGCAGTTGTTAGTTTGGCTGAATGGTTAAAGATTACGTATGGTAAGCTTGGTATTGGTGTATCATGTATTTGCCCTCAAGCTGTACGTACAGCTATGACCGCTCAAGGGGCTGGTGTTGCTGGGATTGATGGAATGATTGAGCCTGACGTTGTTGCAAATGATACATTAGAAGCAATTCAAAATGATCAATTTCTTGTCACCCCCCATAAAGAGGTAAGAGAGTATATCCAATTTAAAGCTGCCGATTATGAAGGGTGGATTGAAGGTATGCAAAATTTACAAGAACAATATATTGATGAGATCAAATCTGTAATTAAATAAATCCCCTTTATAAATTATCACCATTAAGACTTAAAGCAAGGAGGGCATTATGAACAATCAACTAACAAGAGTCCCAATATGGGTACATTGGGCACGTTTCACTTCTTATCTTACGGAACGGTTTCTTGGAGGGCCAAAGTTATTAAAAATGGCATGGGTTATTAATTTTCAAAAAACAGGAACGTTTTTTTATATTCTATTCTTAATGAATTATTTTGAAAATTATTCGATAGCTGCAAATGTGTATTTAGCATTGCATGGAATGTATGGGTTTTGTTGGATTTTAAAACATATTGCATTCCCGGATAGGGCATGGGAAAAGAAAGTCACTATTGGTGGTGGTATTATGGCATTTTTATTAGTATTGGCGCTTTATTGGGTATTTCCATTTCTCTTAATATCTGGAGTGTTGGGTCCTGACCAAAAAATAGCAAGCTTTTCCTTGTTATCTGCTGCAATCAGTATACATACGTTAGGTGTTGTTGTTATGATGGTTGCAGATTGCCAGAAATATTATACTTTAAAATATCATCAAGGCCTCATTACTGAAGGTGTATTCAAATATATTCGACACCCAAATTATCTTGGTGAAATTATGCTATATGCATCCTATGCTATGATAGTTCAACATTGGATTCCATGGGCCATTTTGGCTTGGGTTTGGATTGGAGTATTTTTAGTAAATATTTTACAGAAAGAAGCTTCAATGTCTCGTTATCCTGAATGGAAAGAGTATAAAAAGAAAACGGGGATGCTAATTCCGAAGTTATTTTAATTATCAACTTGAATAAATTTCCATTACTGGTATTTATTTCCATCTTATTTTGTCAAATAGATAATCCAAAATTTGAGAAATACGATGAAATCTTATATGGTACAGAACAAAGCATTCGAATGATTCCTATTTCTGGGGGAGAATTCAAAATGGGAAGTCTTGAATCGGAAAAAAGAAGGCGGAAAGATGAGGGGCCCATACATCAAGTCGTCATAAGCGACTTCTGGATAAGTTCCTTAGAAGTTTCCTGGGATTTATACGAAATATTTTTACTTAGAAATATTGATTCACTATCGGTACATAATGATATATATAGTATAGATATCGATGCAATATCGGGAGCGACAATGCCCTATGTAAATTATAATCAGCCAGGATATCCTGTAATAAATGTAACTCAATATGCCGCCTCACAGTTTTGTAAGTGGCTAACTGCAAAAACAGGTAATTATTACAGATTGCCTACAGAAGCAGAATGGGAGTATGCATGTCGCGCAGGATCAGAAAAAGCTTATTCGTTTGGTGAAGCAGGCATATCAATTAAACGCTATGCATGGTACAAAAAAAATAGTGATGGAAAATTACAAAAAGGAGGATTAAAAGAGCCAAATGCCTTGGGGTTATATGATATGCATGGTAATGCTGCAGAGTGGGTATTAGATTATTATAATTCACAAGGATACTCTATGAATGATGATATACAAATTGATCCAGTACAATTTGCCGATAGATTATACCCACGAGTAGTTCGCGGAGGCTCATTTAAAGATGGCCCTGCACGATTACGATCAGCAGCAAGAGGTTATTCAAAGGAATTGTGGAAAAGAAGAGACCCACAGTCACCAAAAAGCTTATGGTGGCACACCGATGCCTTGCATATAGGATTTAGAATTGTTAGACCTAAATATATACCAAAGAAAAAAGAGTTAGAACAATATTGGATTAAACCGATAAAGGAATATTAAAACATGGAAAAACAACAAAATCATACAATTAATCGAAGAAAATTTTTGGGAAACTCAGCAAAAATTGCAGCTGCGGGAATTCTATTTAATAAATTATCAGCAACTACAAAAAAGTATGATTCATGGGATGGAGAAATTAAAGTTGCGCTTGTTGGATGTGGCGGAAGAGGAACAGGAGCAGCCATACAGGCAATAGCTGCGGATCGGGATGTCAGATTGGTAGCGATAGCAGATGTATTCAAGGATCAAGCGCAATCATGTTTAAATGCGCTAGTAGAAAAATATGGTGATTCGGAGCAGTTATCAGTAATGGAAGAAACAATCTTTATAGGATTTGATGCATATAAGAAAGCAATAGATATAGCTGATGTAGTAATTTTAACAACCCCCCCAGGTTTCAGACCACATCACTTTACTTATGCTGTAGAAAACAATAAACATGTGTTCATGGAAAAACCTGTAGCAACTGATATTATTGGAATCAAGAAAGTGATAGATGCAGGAAAAATTGCTATAACAAAAAAATTGAATGTAGTTGTCGGTTTGCAAAGGCATTATCAAAGTTCCTATCGCAATGTTAAAAAACTTATTGATAGAGGTTCTATTGGAAGAATTATTTCTGGTCAGGTTTATTGGAATGGAGCAGGTGTTTGGGTGAGGCCACGCAAACTAGAGCAAACAGAATTAGAATATCAGATGCGTAATTGGTATTATTTTAATTGGTTATGTGGAGATCATATTGTGGAACAGCATATTCATAATATAGATGTTGCTAATTGGTTTATTGGTGATACACCAATTTCTGCTCAAGGAATGGGAGGAAGAGAAATAAGAAACGGAAAAGATCATGGGCAAATTTTTGACCATCATTTTGTAGAATTCACATATCCAGAAGGACAAGTAATTTCTAGTCAATGTCGTCATCAGCCTGGGTGTATGAATCGTGTGGATGAAGTGTTTCAAGGTTCACAAGGTAATGTTCATACTCATAGTGGTAATTATGGTTTAATAAAAACCCATCGCGGTAGAAAACTATATTTACATGATGGTGAAAATGATGTTAATCCATATCAACAGGAACATAATGAGCTTTTTGCAGCAATTAAGGCAGGGAAATATGTATATAAAGATTTTCAAAGAGGAGTAAATAGTACTTTGACAGCAATTTTAGGAAGAATGGTGTCGTATTCAGGACAGAAAATTACCTGGGATGAGGCATTATCCTCTAATTTAGATATTGTACCATATAATTTGACTTCATTTGAAGATACCGCACCTGTGTACCCAGATAAACAAGGTAAATACCCTATTCCTATTCCTGGGGTAACTAAATTTATTTAATTTGAAAGGATAGATTAATGAAAAGAAGAAAATTTATAAAAAACAGTCTTTTAGCTACTACAATTCCAGCGATAAGTGGATTTGTTTATGGTGGTTCCAAAACAAATAGAAAAAATGGATCATTTAATCTTCTTTATGCGCCACATTTTGGAATGTTTAGTAAACATAGTGGAAGCGATCTAGTTGATCAAATTCAATTCATGCATGATGCGGGGTTCCGCTCCCTGGAAGATAATGGAATGAAAGATCGTTCAATTTCAGATCAAAAACGTATTGCAAAAACAATGAACAAATTGGGAATGACTATGGGTGTATTTGTTGCCCATAAAATTTATTGGGATTTTCCAAATCTCACTAGTGGTGATAAAAGCTATCAGGATCAATTTATAAAAGAAATTAAAGAATCAATTGATATTGCAAAACGCGTTAATGCTAAATGGATGACAGTTGTACCTGGCCATGTGGATTTAGGAAAAGAACCAGCTTATCAAACTGCAAATGTAATAGAAGCATTAAGAAGAGCATGCGAAGTATTAGAACCCCATGATTTAATTATGGTATTAGAACCTTTAAATTGGTGGACAAATCATGCGGGTCAGTTTTTGCGTGAAATTCCACAAGCATATGAAATTTGTCGAGCAGTCAATAGTCCTTCATGTAAAATTTTATTTGATATTTATCATCAACAGATTTCAGAAGGGAACATCATTTCTAATATAGATAAAGCATGGGAAGAAATTGCTTATTTTCAAATTGGAGATAATCCTGGTAGAAAAGAACCAACTACTGGTGAAATAAATTATACTAATATTTTTAAGCATATTTATGAAAAAGGATACAAAGGAGTTCTAGGAATGGAACATGGTAATTCTAAACCGGGAAAATCAGGAGAAATAGCTGTAATTGATGCGTATAGACAGGTTGATTCTTTTTTATAAATTAAATATTAAATTAAAATGCGTTACCAAAGAATACCGCATTTAATAATAAGCCTTCTGTTCCATACCAGAATGCTCTAAAATGTGGATTATCTGCAAATAGGATTACACTTCCGCTGCCGACATTACGTGCAATTATTGATGCTGAATTTTTAATTTCATCATTCATTTCATCTGATATATAGCCACTCATTAGAGGTTTTTTAGCATAGCGTCCAACATTAGCTGCATCAGATGTTGATAATTCATAAAATGTTTCATTATTTCTAAAAACCGGAAGTGATTTTTGATACCCATACGCAATAGGATGTGTATTATCTAAATTAATATGAAAAACAGCCCCACCGATACGTTGGGATCCCCTTTCTGCCTGAACATTTTCATAGGGTATATCTAAAGTATCTTTATTTATTTCCTTTATTGTTTCATCGATAATTTTGTTATTTATTATCCATTCCGATCCGCTTCCTGTTGATATCAAACAGCCACCTCTATTTATCCAAGATTTGATCGATTTAACATTGCTTGAATCAATGTGACTGAAGCTACCATCGCTCATAATTAACACAGTATAATTATCTAAAAGCGTTCTGTTTAAATTATTAGAATTAATTAACGATGTAGGGATATGCATTTTTTCATTAAGCAGATGCCAAACCTGTCCCACGCTATAGGCACTTGAACCTTTTCCAGATAAAATAGCTACTTTTGGTAAATTTATTACTTCATGTAACCCCCCTAAATCGGGGCCATAATTTGATAGTCCAGTATTCACAGCATAAATATTTATAAAATCTTCGGCTGCAATTTTACGAAAAATATTATGCACATCATCCTTGGTTACATTTAATTTATTATCTCTTTGTACAAGGGGAACTATTATTGAGCCCTTTTCAAATTCTTCTTTTTTCCCATTAATTGTAATTGAGAACGGTTTCAGTGCCATACGAGGTGATATTCCACTATCCAAAATTTTATATAATGCTCTTGGAGCATAGTAATCACCCCATTCCATAATGTAGGCATATGTTGCGCGGCCCCCGATTTTTTTCCCAGTAGTAAAAAAATTATTAGGCAATTCTTCTCCTATAATTGCACTAGGATTCTGTTTTAATTCAATATATTCAACTCCTGCAGATAGCGGTAAAGACCATGAGGAAACATCATAAAATAATGAATCATTAAAATCAGTAACTTTTTCCATAATTGATTTAATCAATCGAGATTGTGGTTGATCTACTGGAACAAGTACAGCTTTTCCTGGATCAAATTTTATATAATTTGCTGAATACGGTTTTTTTATTGAATATACCTTAATCTGATGGCGGGTAAGATTATCAATTAATAATCGTACGTTCGTGTTTTTATATTCAGTATTAATTAAATATCCTTTTGTAGAAAATTGAATAGATGCTTTTGATGCATCGCGATAAAAGTTTCGTTGATGAGTTAGAAATTTATCTTTCATTTTCCATAAACCTTCTAATGTGCCTAAAGATGCATTAAAATGGTTTTTAATGGTAAATGAATAATTTAATTCACCGCTAGTCGTGGTCATTATTAATGCCCTAGATGATGCTTGTTCAAATAAAATGCCTACAGCCCCAGTAATATCTGGAAATGTAGAACCTTTCCCATAATAGAAATCATCGAAACTTTCTTTTGAATAATATAATGATCCAATATTATTAAGAGCTTGTGCATGATATTCAGCAAGTTGATTCGTTAAATAGATTACATTTTTTGGAGTATTAGGATTGTTTCTACTAGGGATTCCTGGTTGAAAGAAATATGTTCTATTACTTCCCATTTCATGAAAATCTACTACGATTTGAGGACGCCACTTATAGTATAAATCAAGCCTTGCTTTTGATTCTGGTTGGGTAGCAGGGAGCCAATCTCGGTTTAAATCAAATAAATAATGGTTTGTTCTTCCTCCAGGCCAGGGTTGATTGTGTTCTCTATCATTTAAATCAAGCGTTGGTATATGGCCTCGATTCCCATTTACCCAATTTACAAAACGATCTCTACCATCAGGGTTTAGCATAGGGTCTATAATTAATACGATATTATTTAAATAATTCCTGATACCAATACTTGACCCTGCGCTCAAATGATATAATAGTAGCAGAGCCGCTTCACTACCACTAGCCTCATCACCATGTATTGAATACCCAAAGTATGCAATAACAGGCATTTTCTTAATTGCCTTTTTAGAAACTTTTTTTGGGCTCAAAGATAGATTGCTATTATTCTTAATTATTTCATCCAACTTATTTTGATTCTCAACACTAGTTACAATTGCATGAATTAATCTTCGACCTTCATGTGTAAAACCATGATCTTTTACTACAACCCTATCACTTTTATTTGCAACTGCATAAAAATAGTCAATGATTTGATCAGTTCGCGTGTGTTGTTGACCTAAGTGATGATTAAACACATCAATTGGTTTTGGTATCGATGTATTAAAAGTAGTTTCACTAATTTCCATAGGTAATTCAATATGATCTACCTGAGCAAATAGGGTTGAATATATAATTGCGATGTAGAATAATTTTATATCTATAATATTCATTTTTCTAATGGAATTTAATGTATATTCTGCCCCACAATGAACCAATTTAGTCCAAAAAATCGATTTATTTCGGTATGAATAGAATGCTGAAAATTTATTTAAGAATTAAAGGCACTAAAATGAATAATATAAACGCACCTAATCAGGTGCTTTTTTTTATGGAGATATTAATTAGATGAGTAAAATTTTACCTTTAATCGAACTTCAAGATGTAGATACCCAGTTAAGAGACATCAATGAATTACTCGGTGATTTGCCAAAGAAAGTTGACAAATTACGTGATGAAGAAGAGGGATTAATAAATAATGTAAAAGAAGGAAAAGATCGCCTTAAAGAAATTGAATTATTCTTAAACAAAGCAGAGCATCAGATGACTGATCTCAAAGGAAAGATTGATAAGTTAAAAGATCAATTATCTTTAGTTACATCAAATAAACAATATGATGCACTCACACAGGAAATAGAGTATTTAAAACAAGAATTAGATGAAGTTGAACTAAAAGATCTTGAGTTTGAAGAAGAAAAGGAATCGCTTACTAGCGATATTAAAGAAAAAGAAGAAAACCTTGAATCATTAAGCAAAGATCTATCCGATAGAAGAGTAAAGCTAGAAGCATTAATGGATGAATCAGCGGAAAATAAATCTGCATTAGAAAAAGAACGTGAAAAAAAATTAATCAATATTGATGAATCTATTTTAAATAGATATACACGAATAAGCGCAGCAAGAGAAGGCCTCGCTGTAGTTAATCTTGATGGTAGTGCATGTGCTGGTTGTGGATTTGTTATTCCACCACAAGACGTTACTGATATTCGCGATAAGGATAATTATTATAATTGCGATATATGTAGTCGTTTTATTTATTATAAAAAATAAACACTTATTAAAATTTCTTTCTTGGATTTTTTGCGTAACACTTTTAATCTCATCAGTTTTTTGATAGTCTGAGAAAATTGAGTGATTGCTCTGAAGTTCAGAGAGGAAAGTCCGAGCACCGCAGAACAGAGTGCCTCCTAACAGGAGGAGTCTTTTAGATATGGAAAGTGCAGCAGAAAGTAAACCGCTAATGGATTTGTTTCGGCAAATTGCAAGCAAGGCTGAAAGGGTGGTGTAAGAGACCACCAGTCTCTTAGGCGACTAAGAGAGCTTGTAAACCCCACTTGGTGCAAGATCGAATAAGCTTCTAGATATTGTTCGTATCGTTATGAGAAGCGGGTAGGTCGCTCGAGGTAACCGGCAACGATTATCCCAGAGGAATGATCACTTACCTTTGATATATCAAAGGAGACAAAACTCGGCTTATAGATTTTTTCAGACTATCAATTATTTATATTTATCTAAATATTAAAAACTCTTGTAGAAAGATTATAGTAAACTGATATTAATACTAGGTAAAATGTTATGAAAAAAGCACAAATTACAGGTATAGGTTTTCATGTTCCTGAAAGAATTGTAACCAATCAAGACTTAGAAAAGATTATGGATACAAGTGATCAGTGGATTCAAGAAAGATCTGGTATTACTCAAAGACATTGGGTTGATAAAGAAAGCAATGCATCTATTTTAGCAATTGAAGCTGCTAAAAATGCAATGAAAGATGCTGAAATTGATGCTAGTGAAATTGATTTAGTAATATGCGCTACACTCACATCCGATTATTTTTTCCCAGGTATAAGCAATCAAATACAACATGCTTTGGGTATGAGAATGGTTGGAGCATTTGATATTAAAGCTGCTTGCTCAGCTTTTATTTATTCTCTTTCTATTGGAGATCAATTTATTCGAACAGAACAGTATAAAACCATTTTAGTTGTAGGAGCTGAAGTTCAATCTACTGCATTGGATATTTCAGATGAAGGAAGAAATATTTCTGTACTTTTTGCTGATGGAGCCGGGGCTGCTGTTTTACAAGCAACGGATAGCGATAAAGGAATTTTATCTACTCACTTACATTCAGATGGTAAATATTTAAAGGCCTTATGGTGCGAAGCGCCTGGCACTTCAAATAATCCTCGATTAACAAAAGAAATTTTAGATCAAGGAAAACATCTTCCTTATATGAGCGGTAGACAAGTTTTTAAGAATGCGGTTAAAAGATTTCCAGAAGTAATAAATGAAGCTTTGGATGCAAATAAATTATCAATAGAAGATATAGCTCAAATTATACCTCACCAAGCAAACCATCGTATCAGTGAAGCAGTTGCCAAACGTATGGGTGTTGGAATGGATAAAGTCTTTAGTAATATAAAGTACTATGGCAACACAACTGGAGCATCTATTCCAATTGCAATGTGTGACGCAAGAGATAAAGGATTATTTTCTTCTGATGATATAATTATTTTAGCTGCATTCGGAGCAGGATTTACTTGGGCATCAGCAGCTATCCGTTGGTAACTATTTTATTAATGATATAATATATAAATATTTCATTTATGGATACACTCTTCTTTACAGACGAACATAATATGTTAATTGATTTGATTTCAGACTTTGCCAAATCTGAAATTATTCCAATAGCAAGAGAAATTGATCAAACAAGTAGATTTCCATCTGAAATAATAAGCAAATTAGGAGACCTTGGTATATTAAGCATACCTGTTCCAAAGGAATATGGTGGATCTGGTATGGATAATGTGGCTTATGCAGCAGCAATTATGGAATTAGCAAAGGCTGATGCCTCTATAGCAATTACAGTAGCAGCTCATACTTCCTTAGGGACGATGCCTATAGTACTTGCAGGTACTGAAGACCAAAAGAAAAAATATATCCCAAAATTGGCTAGTGGAGAAATTCTTGGAGCATTTGGTTTGACAGAGCCTGAGGCTGGCAGCGATGCTGGTGCAACAAAAACAACGGCAGAAAGAAAAGGCAATAACTATATTGTTAATGGTGGTAAGATATTTATTACAAATGCTGGAGTTGCTGGTTTATTAAGTTTCACTGCACAAATAATCGAAGACGGAAAAAATATCGGGATTGGTGCATTTGTAATTCCTACAGATATTGAAGGGCTAACTATATCTGAACCAGAAAAAAAGATGGGTTGGAAAGCAAGTGACACTAGACAATTGTTCTTTAATAATATGTTAATAGATGAATCGAATATGATTGCAGCGCCAGGAGAAGGATTCAAAATTTTTCTGAAAATATTAACAGGAGGTAGGATTTCAATTGCAGCTTTAGCAGTAGGGACAGCACAAGGAGCATATGAGAAAGCATTAAAATATTCTACTGAACGTAAGGCTTTTGGCAAAGAAATTAACAAATTTCAATCTATTGGGTTTAAACTATCAGATATGGCCACACAAATTGAAGCTGCAAAATTGTTAACTTTTCATGCAGCATGGAAAAAAGATAACGGACATGATATTATTAAAGAAGCTGCTATGGCAAAATTGTTTGCAAGTGAAGCTGCTATGAAGATTACTACAGATGCAATTCAAATACATGGTGGATATGGATATGTTAAGGATTATGATGTAGAGCGCTATTTTAGAGATGCAAAAATCCTTGAGATAGGTGAAGGCACTAGTGAGGTTCAGCGCTTAATTATTTTAAAACAAATATTGAAAAAAGTTGAGTCGTTAGTTTGATTAGAAAAAAGAATAGACAATCCTTCGTAGAAAAAATAAAAATATTTATTAGTAATTATTATAAACAGATATCTATTCTTATTTCTTTAACTATCATTCTATCTTTATTTTTTCAAAGAGGAAGATCTTTACAGTATAGTTATAATATTGATGATATAGCTAGAGAACCAATTATTGCCCCCTATAATTTTCCTATATTAAAAACCAAAGAAAAATTGAAGGAAGATTTAAATAATGCATTAAAAGCAGAGCCATTTATTTTTAATCGAAAACAAGAAATTGTTGATAAACAATCATCAAATTTATCTTCCTATTTTCT
>Ga0207989_1001010_pt1 | contig 14693 bp, 10 predicted proteins | sample ETNtaG_7_FD_185777 | JGI IMG/M metagenome (GOLD analysis project Ga0207989, IMG submission 185777) | Marine microbial and viral communities from oxygen minimum zone, Eastern Pacific Ocean - ETNP201406SV65 (SPAdes) (version 2) | ecosystem: Environmental > Aquatic > Marine > Oceanic ... | reverse complement strand
ACTCTACAGGGAGCACGATTACACTCACGACTATCCGCACTGCTGGAGGACCGATCACCCTCTACTGTACTACGCGATGGACAGTTGGTTCGTCAGAATGACTGCGGTCAGGGAGCAGATCCTCTCTCACAACGCAAGCGTGGAGTGGGCCCCAGAATGGACTGGCACCAAGAGAATGGGAGAATGGCTCTCCAACATCAAGGACTGGGCAATAAGCCGAGAACGCTATTGGGGAACTCCCATTCCCGTCTGGATTTGCCCGGATTGCGGAACCGAGCACTGTGTCGGAAGCATTGAGGAGATGTCCTCGATGAAGACAGAGTCCTCTCCAACCCCTCCCGAGCTGCACAGGCCATATGTCGACGATGTCAGACTGTCCTGTCCATCGGATGGGTGCTCCGGAGAGATGGTAAGGGAGCCATATGTCATGGACTGCTGGTTCGACTCTGGCTGTGCCTCGTTCGCCCAGTGGCACTATCCTTTCGAGAATGAGGATCTATTCTCTGGCTCCTTCCCAGTCGACTACATCTGTGAGGCAGTCGATCAGACTAGGGGGTGGTTCTACTCTCTGCTAGCCGTCGCTACTACCGTGTTCGACGAGCCTTGCTTCAGACGATGCCTTTCACTCGGACACATACTTGACAAGGATGGAAAGAAAATGAGCAAGTCCAGGGGGAATGTCGTCAATCCGTGGGATCACTTCAGCAAGGAGGGGGCTGACTCGATCAGGTGGTACATGACCACCCAGAGTGCCCCTTGGTCCCCTACTAATTTCGATCCCAATGGAGTTCGGGAGTCATATGCCAAGATGTTCCTTACTCTGTGGAATGTCTATCGATTCCATGCCGATTACGCTGCACTCGATGACTTCGACCCAGAAGACGAATCGGGGATGGTCAACCCTTCCGACAGAAGCCCTCTGGATAGGTGGATACTTTCGAAAGTAACAGAAATGGCAGACGATTTCCATCAGAATTTCGTATCTTGGGACTTTCATAAGGCTGGTAGGGGGTTGGAGGACTTCGTAGTTAACGACCTCTCAAATTGGTATGTTAGGAGATCTCGGAGGAGGCTGTGGGAAGAGTCGGACAGCAATGACAAGAGGGCATGCCAGCACACTCTGCACGAAGTACTGCTGATTGTGTGCAGACTGATGGCACCGATATCCCCATTCATGCCTGATGAGATTCACAGATCCCTCACTGGTTTCTCAGTCCATTTGGCAGACTGGCCAACTGGCTCGGATCTAGTAAGCAGGGACCTCCCTGACCGAGATTTTGGAATCGAGCAGGAAATGTCACTCGTCCGATCCCTTGCCGAGGCTGGTAGGAGGATCCGAGTCGAATCCAACAGGAGGCAACGACTCCCCTGTCAAACAGGATGGATTGTGGGTGGTCCCGACATCTCCAGATTCAACGACATTCTCGCTGAGGAACTCAACGTAGAGGTCCTAACCACCGAGTCCGACCTGGATGCCTTCCAGAAGATCGTTCTGGAGCCAAACAGAAAGGTTCTGGGTGCGAAGTGCCGCTCCGACCTCCCTTCCGTTCTAGCCCAGCTGGATTTGGCCAACCCGGAGGAGCTCTTGCTCGAGATCGAGGCAGGCATAGCTGCCCTGGGGGGATATGAGATCACAATGGATGACATTGAGATTAGGAGGGCGGAGAAAGAAGGGTTCGCCGCAAAGACTCTTTCATTCGAAGAGGGGGACGTTTCTATCGTCCTCGATATGCACACAGATTCGAACCTCCTATCCAAGGGTCTGGCTAGGGACATCACACGCAGAATACAAGCCAAGCGCAAGGAAATGGACCTCCAAGTCGAATCTTCGATCAGCCTGTCGGTGTGGATCGATGGAATCGAATTGGAAAACAGTGACTGGGAGCATGTGACAACAGAGACGAGGGCAGGCAAACACTCCTTGAATGAGGGCGAACCATCCAGTGATGCAGACATCTTCGAGGTCGACGGTACCACTGTATCATTCGAGATTCAGTAATCAGTCCATAATGCCAACCAAGAGATATGACTCCGGCAGGAACATCTCGACACCGAACAAGGGATCGGGATCCGTCGAATCATGGTATGCGATGAATGAACCCCCGTCGGGCAGAATGCCCATGCTGGCAAAGTCGAATCTGATGTCATTACCCGCCCCCGATGTCGAGTCAAGATCGCCCTGTCCTAGGTAGGTGAGCATGTCTGGTTCCAAGCTCTGCGAGAATCCTCGGACGTGGTAGGCTACATCGACATCGGGCCCATCAGAACTTTGGAACCTCACGTTCAGAACGAAAAGATCGTGCACACCGCTGGAGTGGAACTCCCACTCCTCGATTTCCGTAGCCTTCTCTGAAAGATTGTAGGTACTGTTCCCCCATGTCTCCCCCCCATCCCAGGAAATCATGTGCATCAGTGAGGTCTGCCCTGCAGTGACGCAATGGAGCGCAGTCGAGGAGTCGAATGAGCAGTACTGGGACGGAAGCGAGGAACCATTCAGAGTCACCCCAGTCCACCAGTTAAGGGAAGTGTCCAGATACGCGTCACTACCATCCAGGAAGTAACTTGGGAAATAGAGTCCTCCCGATGGGACGGGGAAAGAGCGCATCTCTTTGTGCGGCTTCGTGAAGTCCCACTCCTGTCCAAGACTCTCGGGATGAAGGTCCACTTCCATCACATCGAGGCTTTCATCCCTGTCCGGGAAGCCGAAGTAGTCGTAGTTCAGACCATCGGTGGAAATCTGCCCTCCGACGTTCTGAACCTGGTGCCAGAAGTTGGAAATTACCAAACTCGCCCATGGGCCGTTTCCATACAGTCCCCCATTTATGGGGCCGACAACCTCAACCTGCCAAGAGCGATCGTAGAATGGCTCCGGAGTCCTGTTGAAGCACCAGCTCCACTCTTCATCCTCTGCATCGTAGAAGAAGGCATAGAACTGATCCGCTCCACTGGTACTGGGATAAGGGAACCACCCCATTGCAATCAAGTCCCCATTTGTCGCTTGCACTATGCTCCCTTCTCCAAGACCTTCTTGCCCGGGGACCGTCGGCTTAGGCTCCATGCATCCTATCTGGGAGAAAATTGAGGGCCGATACTCTTGCCAAGTAAGGCCTCTGTCCTCTGTCCATGTGGGATACTCTCCTCCGAAGTTTAGGATCCAACCTTCTTTGGTTGCTGCTAGGTAGTGCTCACAGCAGTTCCCTCCATGCTCGTTGCCAAAGACAGTCCACGTGGCATTCCCCCATGTCTGATTCTCTACCGGATCCGCTACTACGAAATCCCGGGGATCTTCGTGCCCACTAGGATCAATCAGGTAGAAATCGCTATCCCAATCCATCCAGTCTTCGTGACCTCTAGCTTCATCGATAATGTCAAGACAGCCTGGGAAAATGAACATCAATGACATAGCTAAGGAGGCTATCGAACGTCTAGATGACAATGTGAGCACGATTTGCCGTAATGGTCGTATTATATCGCACTTTCACAGAATTGATGCCTACTCAATCCTCCAAGTAGCTCCATCTGGAGCATCTTCGACAAACACTCCCATTCCTGCTAACTCGTCCCTGATTTCGTCAGCCCGAGCCCAATCCTTGGCCTTCCGCGCATTCTCCCTCTCACCAAGAAGCCTCTCGACTTTGGGGGCGACTTCGTCTTTCACGTTATCCTGGCTTTCCATTCTAGATAGTACATCCTCATCGGTCGGCAGTAACCCGAGAACATCTCCGGCGAATTCCGAAATCCAGCCAACGGCACCTGAGATGCCCCGCTCGTCTTCTCCTGAGTGGAGTAGCCCCCGTAGCCACTTAGCTACTGCTTGAACCTCGACTAGGGCAATTCTGGTGTTGAAGTCATCATTCATGCCATCCTCGATTCTCTTGGCTGCATCTACTAAGCCAGGCAAGCCCCCCCACTCCCCACTACCATGCCTGGACAAACCCTCCCCATAGCAACTGAGGAGTCGATTATGATGATTCTCTGAGTCATCAATCATGACTTGGTTGAAGTCGACGGGTTGTCGGTACGGCGCGTTAATCAGCGTATACCTCAAGACTAGCGGGTCAACATGTTCCAATGCATCAGAGATTGTCCAGAAATTCCCCAGAGATTTGCTCATCTTCTCCCCATCTATGTTAATCATCCCATTGTGAATCCAATACTGAACTACTGGATCATGTCCCAGACAACACTCAGACTGGAATATCTCAGCCTCGTGATGGGGGAAAATCAAGTCCGAACCACCTCCATGGATATCGAATCTCTCCCCTAGGTGCTTTAGTGACATTGCAGAGCACTCGATGTGCCAACCAGGCCTCCCATCGCCCCACGGACTTTCCCAGAACGGTTCATCTGGCTTAGCCATCTTCCATAGGGCGAAATCCCGATGGTCCTTCTTGCCAGAACCGGTCTTATCCACCCTCCCACCGGCTCCTGATCTCACCATCTCCAGAGTTTGCCCAGTCAGTTGCCCGTACTTCTCTGGTGAAGTGTCAATCTCGAAGTACACCCCGTCTTCAGCGAGATATGCATTCCCCTTCTCGATCAGTGTCTCTATCATCCCAATGATTTCCGGTATCGTCTCTGTTACTCTGGGATAAGCATCCGCCCTAATCACGTTAAGGGAATCCATTGATTCAAAATAATCGGCTATATTCCTGTTTGCCACTTCCAGGAAATCAACGCCCTCTTCATTGGCGGCAGCAATTATCTTGTCATCCACATCCGTGAAGTTAGTGATATAACTCACTTCGAATCCACTCTTTCTGAGCCATCTCACTATTATGTCGAAGGAAATTGCCTGTCTGGCATGTCCGATGTGGCTCGGCGAGTAGGGGGTAATTCCACATGCGTAGAGTCCGACCTTGCCTTCCTCGATTGTGACCAATTCTCTCTTTTTTCGAGAACGAGTGTCGAAAACCCTCACTGCCACTACCTATTGACGTAGCACTTCGAACATCAACCCCTCGATGCTTCGATAAGGCCAGAGAACAGTAAGTCATGCCCCTTCCTTTCAGGATGCCACTGGACCCCAATGCAGAATTTCTTGTCTCTCCTCTCAACCCCTTCTATCAGGCCATCGTGCTCGGCCCTAGCAGAAATCTCCAAACTTCCAGCATCGGAAACCCCTTGGTGATGTAGTGAGTTAACAGTAAATGAACCCCCCATTAGGCTGGATAGGTGTGTACCTTCCTCGACAACCACTCCATGCTCTGTAGACTCTCCGGCGAACCCGCCGTGCCCTTCGTGTCCCGGTGTGGTGTCAAGATGCTGGTGCATCTTGCCCCCATGAGCAACACTGAGGATTTGCATCCCTCTGCAAATTCCCAGTAGGGGGATGTCCCTGTCAATTGCTCCCTTGATTAGGCCAATTTCGGAAAAATCCTGCTCCGGGTAGTACTCCGTCGTCATGGGCTCGGGTTCTTCTCCGTAGCTCGCCGGAGAAATGTCCGGGCCTCCAGCCACTATTAGGCCGTCAATAGAATCCAAGAGGACCGTCATGTCTCCGGCTGGCGGGATGATTAGGGGAACCCCTCCGACTTTGTTGACCATAGAGATGTAAGCCGATGGCAGGATCGCAGCATCCCTCGTCCAATTCCCATAGGAGGCTTCTTTGACGAAGCACGTAATGCCAATCACCGGCTTCATTCTACCACCGAGGATTCTCGCTGTATGCGAGCATGCCTGAATGACTTAATTCCCACTATTGCGAATGAGATTCCCACCTGGAGGAGGAGGAGGTGAGAAACAATTGTTAACACCGACATTCCTCCAAATCCAGTAACTACCCTCGCCCCACCTAATGCCATGATTAGAGCCAATACCATGCAGGCGTGCATGTAGTGGTGTCTGTTGGAGGGGTTCCTCTCAGACAGAAAACCGAGTAGAAGCATTGGCATGCCCATGAATGCAGGAATCAGAGCAGTAGGTGACGGGGGGTCCGAGCTTTGGACGAAGTAAGCAATCGCCCCCCAAGCGGATAGAACTACGCCATTCAGAATTGCAATCCGGGGGACACTCATCCCGAGTATTCCGAACTCTTCACCCATGGACAATCCCAGAGGAAGAGACTAATGATTGTCACGCCAACAAAATCTGACTCTATCATTTCTCAATTGGTGCTTGAAATCTGCTCTTGGATCTCATTGTCCTTGGCGACTATCTGCTCCCAGAGAATCTCTGCCACGTCCTTGACATCCATCTCCGCCCCTACCGCATCTAATCCGTCTTTCACCATAATGGAGCAGAACGGGCAACCCACTGCCACAGTGTCGCAACCCGTTTCGGACAATTCCTTTGCCCGGATCTCATTAACACGCTTGTCCGCTTCCTCTTCCATCCACATCTGAGCCCCTCCAGCACCACAACAGAACGAATCCCGACCGCTATTCTCAGTCTCAACATCAACCCCCCCAATTACATCCCTAGGCTCGTCGATGATACCTCCAATGCGGCCAAGGTAGCAGGGGTCATGGAAGGTAATACTCTGGCCGTTCTTCTCCACCCTGGGCAGCCCCCCCTCCTCCTGCAATTTGGCTAATATCTCCGAATGATGGAAGACCTCCAGATCATCTCCTCCGTAATCACCGTACTCTTTGCCCAGTGTGTGGAAGCAATGGGGGCATGAGGCGATAATGCGCTTCACCCCCAACTCTTGGAAAGTCATCATGTTAGTCTCCGCGAGCATCTGAAACAGGTATTCATTCCCAGCTCTCCGTGCCGGATCGCCCGAGCAACCCTCTTGCATCCCTAGTATTCCGACATCTAGTCCAGCTTCCTTCAGAAGAGAAATTGTAGATCTCGCAACCTTCTGATTCCTCTCATCGAAGCTTGCTGCACATCCTACGAAGTAGATGTATTCGGCTGGCTCGCCTATTTTTACATCCAAATCAGCGGCCCAATCGGCTCTTTCATGTTCGCCATATCCATACGGGTTTGAGGCCGCCTCTATGTTCCCCATGGCGGTGTTGAGGACGTCTGGATACTCCATCGTCTCCATCATAGCATTCCTTCGCAGATCTGTTAGCTTAGGCACGTGCTCAATGTATAGTGGGCAGACATCGACACAAGCGTTGCATGTCGTGCATGCCCATACTGCTTCTTCGGTAATCCTCTGCATCATCGTCTCCTCTGGAGTCTCACCAGACAGCAGAAGTGGGGCGTGCTCGTTAGCATAGTCCCTAACGTCATGGATTACCTGCATTGGATTGAGTCCCTTACCAGATGCATATGCTGGACAAACATCCTGGCATCTCGCGCAAGAAGTACACGACCATCCGTCAATTAGTTGCCTCCACGTGTACTGCGTGTAACTACTAACTCCGAATGATTCGATGTCCAAGTCCTCAAGCGGAACCGCCTTTCCACCATCCCTCATGGCAAGGGGGCGCATCTTGGCAGCAGGACCGGTGTCGTGGAAGAATACGTTTGGAACCGCCATGACCAGGTGCATGTGCTTAGAAAGAGGAATTAGGAACAGAAAGGCCGAGATTGCAAGCATGTGGAGCCAATAAGAAACTACGACCGTCCCATCTGAAAGCCCAAACTCACTGAACTGGTGCCCAATGGGTTCCCAGAACGGGCTCGGGTCTTCTTTCGACTCGATCATGAATGAAGTGGCCGTTATTGTGAAAATCAGAAATAAGATCGCATTTCCTTCTAGTTGCGATTTTCCCTTGAGCTTCTCAGGGGTGAAGGCCACACGGCGAACAAGTGCTGAGACGCATCCGATGAGTGCCATCGTGTACCCTAGTTCAACCATCCCATTCCAGGGGCCAATGAGCAATTCGGGCAGCAACTCGCCAGAGAAGTAATTGGCAGTTGCGAGGTCAAACATATCTGATGTGAGCATCAAGAAACCCCAGAACATCAGTACATGCATCGTTCCAGCGACCCTGTCCCTGAGCACCTTCTTTTGTCCAAGCCATCCCACGATGAATTCCCTGATCCTAGGGCCCCAGGAGTCGAATCTTGAGTCCGGCGAACCAATCAGAACCAGGCGCGTAGCTTTCTGCACCTGGTAAGTGAAGAATCCCATGGATACCGAGCCCATAATCAGAAGAATCATCCAACCATCCAAGGGCCCGTAAGTCTGCAGAAGAGGATGGATCATTGGCACTCACCGGGGTTTACCCGAATCCCTCGCCTACAAACAAGACCTTGAAACAACCGCTAAACAGGCCAACACTCATGTCCTAATGTGCTAGCCATCAGTCATGCCGAGTGCATTTGCTCCCGGAAAATGCATCCTCTTTGGGGAGCATGCAGTGGTATTCGGACACCCAGCTGTAGCAGTGGCCATCGATCAGGGAGTTAGGGTCAGTGTCGAAGAGTCCGTCAGGTGGAAACTAGAGGGTTCATCATTCGAGCCCTCAAGACACCCTCACATATCCCACATAATACAGAACATCTTCCAGTACTCTGGACCCCCCCTTGACATTGACGTGGACAGCTCGCTTTTCTCAGCCGCGGGGATGGGGTCATCCGCTGCACTATCGAATGCCTTCGGAGCCGCGATGCACGCCCACCTCAATCCGGACGAGGAACTCGATGCTGTAAAACTGGCTAAAATGGCTCATTCCGCCGAGGCAACCGCCCAGAAGGGAAGGGCTAGCCCAACAGATACAGCAACCAGTGCCCTCGGAGGGTGCGTAGTCGTCTCCGGTTCCGAAGTACCGGGAACAAGGCATGTTTTCGACACCAGTCTGAAAACCCCAGAGGGATCTAGGGATTGGTCCATCAATGTCGTTGACATCCCTCAGGGAATAGGAGACGCATGGCTAGTGATTGGATACTCGGGAACCGGTTCTCCCACAGGAAGAATGGTCGCCAAGGTTGCAAAACTAATTTCTGAAGCTCCCGAAAGGATGGAAGAGATGGAAGCAATTGCCAACATTACTAGGGCCGGATTAGCCGCCCTTTCGGCAGGAAACCTTGAGGGCCTGGGGATGGCTATGGATGCCTGCCATGAAAGCCTAAGAAAACTGGAAGTAAGCAGCAGTAAGCTAGACCGGATGGTCAATGCGGCAAGACCTCACTCCCTGGGGGCAAAACTCACAGGAGCCGGGGGCGGAGGTTGCATGGTAGCCCTCACACATGACCCAACTAGGGTTTCCGAGGCGATAGAAGTTGCAGGGGGAAGGCCGTTGATGTCCAGACTGGGGGCACAAGGGGTCAGATTCCTGTAACTCACAGATCCGAAAATAACCCTCGAAAAATACCATCTATTTATATTACCATTTATAAGGGGGCAGACGGTCGACAACCTATGCTGACCGATGAAGAAAGACTCACCGTAGTGAATGTAGTAGCCTCTACCAGAGTAGCGGAGGAACTGGACCTCCCAGACATAGCCATCCAGTTGAACTGCGAGTACGAACCAGAGCAGTTCCCCGGTGTGGTCTATAGGGTAGTTGAACCCAAACTGGCCATCCTGATGTTCAGGTCAGGACGGGCCGTTTGCACAGGAGGGAAGAACGAGGATAATATCCAGACAGGTATCGAGAGGATGATCGGCGATCTCAGAAACGCGGGCATTGAGACTTGGGAGCTGAAGGACGTCGAGATAGAAGTCCAGAACATGGTCGCAACTTACTCCCTATTCTATCCAGAGGACTATGGGGAAGTCGCTAGAATGGATGACATCAACACCAAGGTCATCGACGAAGAGGGCGGTGGAATTAGAGCAGCTACCGATGAGGAGGTAGAGAATGAGGACTCACGAATTAGGGGGATCCTGCAGGGGGAGCCACTAGCTGCCCTCCCGCGGAAACTCAATCTGAACAACCTGACCTTCCATCTGCCCTTCGACAAGGTCGAATACGAGCCAGAGCAATTCCCAGGGCTGATTTACAGACTTGACTATCCAAAAGTGGTGTGCTTGATATTCGGTAGTGGCAAGATGGTGATTACCGGTGCGAGGCACAAGGACGAGATCCTCGAGGCCGTCGAGCAGATCAAAGACGAGCTAGCAGACCTGCTCTAGTCGATATGAACCAACGTTATTGAGCAGACCGGCATGCGAGTGCCATGCAGGCCGTCTCCCGCGTCATGCTCATGGTTGCAGCATTGGCGCTAGCACCGTTAGCCTGCTCACTGACAGTAGCAGATCTTTCTGACACCAGTCCATATTCGGAAGAAGCCTCAGTGCAAGCCAGAACCACGGGAAATACCGACGTCCCAGACTGGAGGGTCAACGACAACTGGATGTACGACGGATACCTGGATGTGGCTGATTTCGTGGCAGAATCCGGAGTCTCCACGAATGTCGAGACTCTAGAGGGGTCGTTAGATAGGACAGTATCGGACATCTATTTGTACGATATCGCTGGAAATGAGACACTAGTCTATGAAGTCGAGTCAATAGGGGCATACGAGTCAGACGGCGCCATAGAGATAGACGGGACCAGCGGTTGCCTATACGTGGATATGCAGACTACGGAGATCGTCCGTGTATCGGACTTGGCCACTTATTCGCAGGATGTCACGATTGACGTATATTTCGACCCGCTCTTCTTCGGTTGCGCCTCATGGCTTAGGCAGGATATCGGGGTGCTGAGCGTGGACAACACATTCGCCCCCCCCTTGGAGAACTACGACTTCCCTCTCTCGGTTGGGGAGACATGGGGGATGGACTATGACCAGGATACGGAATACAGCGGCTCAAGCAATTACGTTGACATCCCCGATGATAGCAGCGACACAAACTCGACCAGTTGGGCAGTCGTCAGCCAGGGGAACTCCGGAGTCGCTTACCCGGGTTGCTACCAGTCATACAACGTTACTTCATATGACTCGGACGGAGACGAGGTCGGGTACAACTGGTACTGCCCAGCCATTCGAGGAGAGGTGAAGAGCTCAATCGAACAGGCATTCGGATTCATCGCTGTTCACGAGCTGGTTAGCTATCAACCAGTAACTAGGGGCAAGGAGATTTCGATAGATATTGAGTACCCACTTTCGCCCACTGGAATAGAGATATCCGCATGGCTCAATGTCACGGAACAGGGCCAAGGAGTCTCCAATCAGAGTCTTCAGTTCCGCTACGAATCCGAGCTAGAGATACAGAACGTAACCACTGATGAAAACGGATCCTACCATTTGACCTTCAACTCTGGGGAAAACCCCGACGATACCTATGGCCCAGGAGAACTCGGTAGTCACGGTTTGATCGCTTGGACACATCTTGGTGGGCAGGTTGTGGGGACACAGTCACTGGTGATAGACTCCGAAGTTCATGAGATAGACTTGGTTGCGAGATCATCAGCGGTAACCGTCCAGAGGCTCCGGCCATCTACTGGAAACGAGGTCACCCTGGACTCTTCAATTGGATTCACAGCCATTTCTGGGGACATTCTGACATTCTCCGTCCCAGTTCTTAATCGCGGCCTCATTCAATCCCCGTACTCAACAATAGTCGTAAGTGCTCCAGACGGGTCAGAGGTTTCGAGCACCGTCCCACCCTTGGAAAGCCTCCAGGAGACCAGGGTTTTAGTCAACTGGACAGTACCCGAATCACAACCATTTGGGAATGTATACCTGTTCTTCGAGGTGGATCCTCTGGAGGAGATACCCGAGGACGGTAACAGGTCAAACAATCTCGGCTCGTTCGTACTTTACGTTGGCGGTCTCCCAATCGCTGACCTCTCGATGCCAAATGAGATACTAACTTTCGCGGAGGTGGCATTGGATGCTAGCACGTCCTACGACCCAGACGGAGGTAGCTTAGGCTGCGAATTCTCCATCGAAAAGGTCGACGGGTCATACGCCCAGATTTTCGATGATGATTGCATTGCCGAATGGTCTTGGGCGGATGATGGAGACTTTGCAGTTTCAGTTCTCGTCACGGATGGTGAGAGTGACGAATCAACCGTGAATTCCACGATCACGGTTCTCAATCAACCTCCTGTGATCGCCCTCGGTTCGAATGAGGATGGGGTGGTAGTCACCACTCCCATCACATTCTCCGTCACAGAAAGCAGCGACAATGACACGAGAAACCCTTCCACACCAGTTGAACTACTCTGGAATGCCGAGTGCTCAGAGGGCCAGGTCGGTCAGTCATGCACAGTTACGCCAATGGTAGAGGGTAACTTTACCATTGGATTACTGGCAACCGATGACGACGGGGCAACGACCTTCGCAGAACACTCCGTCCAAGTCACAAATATAGCCCCCTCAAACCCAGTCGCAGAGCTCTATCGAGGGGAGGAGAGGCTCTTCCCCGATAGCCGCGGAGTCTTCACAGTCTACGAAGGCGATGAGATAACCTTCTGGGGACAGGCAGATGACTCGTCAAACGACATCGAAACCCTCGTTCACGTATGGAAGCCAGATGCAGAGCACCAACCCGAAATCAACTCAACCAGTACTGGCGTCAGGAGTACACTCCCAGGAGTCTCATACAACACATCAGGTATGCACCTAGCCACTCTACAGGTCTTCGACGATGACGGCGAAGGGACCGAGATCCTGATCGTACCAATCCAGGTCGCCAATGTAATCCCTGAGATATCCCCAATGACGACCATCCTTGGGGATTTGGAGGAGGATGAGGAGTTCACAGTCAGCCCCATGGTATCTGACACTGGAAATGACTCCGAGTCCCTCATCCAATGCTTCGATCTAGACCCCTCAAACGATCATGACTCGGATGGTAATCCGGAGAACGACTGCGACGTGCAATCCGGCATCCTGGTTCACTCTTGGCCGGACTCATATTCAGCCCCTAGCTCGATAGTTTTCCATGTCACGGACGATGACGGTGCATCAGAATCCATAGAGTTCACTTTCGTTGTCACCAACTCCCCCCCAGAGGCATTCGCATCGGCCAGCGTCACCAACCCAACGGAGGGGGACTCCGTAATCCTCTCCGCCAACGGCACAATCGACTCCCAAGCGGACATGGACGCATTGGTTTTCCACTGGGACATCGACATTAACGATGACTCGGATGGGGATGGCGATCCTGCAAATGACATTGACTACACTGGCAGATGGATAGAGTTCTCCTATGACTCCGGAGGGCCGAAGAAGGCACAGCTAACCGTGCTGGACGATAGTTCCAGCCACTCAGTCATCATGGACTTGGAGGTAGCCGACAAGCCCGCCACCATCTCCGGGACCATCCAATCAAGCATCGTGCCGATCCTCGTCGTACTTGCAGCGTCCTCCTTGGTTGCATGGACCTTCCTAAGGCCCGGTTCCAAGGATGAAAAAGAGATGCCAAAGGGCCTCCAGGGGATGGACATTGACGCTGCATTCGACGAACCCGCAGAACCCACAGTGACCACTAGCCCGTTCGAAGCGACCTCCGAGACTTCCAGACCTCCGGATGATCCAGCGATACTGGAGGGACTGGACGATATCCTCGGAGAGCTCACCGGCAACCAACCAGGGGGAAACCCCGACTCTGAGTTGCCCTCGGCACCGAATCTCGGCGAGCAAAAAGCCAATCTCGATCTCTCAGATATAGAAGCACTCTTTGAGGAGTAGTTCTCGGACCGTCTGTGGTAAACCTCTTCAGACTTCTCGGACTTCCCAATCCGAACACGACTCCGAAGGCTAAACCAGGATTGGGTTTGGGCGCAACAGAACCCGGACCGAAGGCCGGCAACCGGTTCCACGATCTCGGGGAGACAAGGTGGTCAGAAAGGACAGAGAGAGTGACTGAGAGGCCGTCCAGGAGGGTGATCTACATGGAACCCGACGGCCTACACAGACTTCAGTTGGATGGGATCGAGGGAAACCTATCCGTAGGGGACATGGTGATCATCGATCTGAATTCTCTGAATCACATGCCCAGCCAGCAATCGGTATGCTCCAGGAGGGCCCAGGATCTGGGCGACAGGACAAACCTCCCCGTCTTCGCCCTTAATGAGGACGACTCGCTACTGATGATTGCAGGAGCAAAGATGAGGGTCGACACCCATAAGCACAGGCTCGGCTCTCCTGCGTTAGATAGGGCGATAGACAACTAGTGATCATCACTCCTCTTCAAACCAAGAATCAAGATCACCTCTGGAGATCTCCATTATCGCATGTTCCGTGAAATCACGATATGCCGACCATCTGGATATCTCTTCTTCTTCGTCTCCCCTCTCGGTCTTCCTTTCAATAGAGTCATTCGCGTATCTGACGCATCTTCTAAGGAATGAAACCACAATATTCCTGCGCTCTTCAATACTCATGTCATCCTACCTTCAGAGTCTCAATCAGAGATTCCACGTGCCCCTTCGCCCTGACACCATATCCTGCCCATGCGATAGTCCCGTCTGTCTCGATTGCAAAAGTCGATCTCAGTGTTCCCATGTACGTCTTGCCATACATGTTCTTCTCCCTCCAGGTGCCATACTTCTCGTGAAGCGCCGCTTCCTCGTCCACAACCAAGTCAAATGGCAACTCATGCTTGTCAATGAACTTCTGGTGAGACTTAGCGCCGTCAGTAGAGACTCCGATGACCCTCCAGCCACTGCCCTCAAATCTGCCGAAGCTGTCTCTGAAGTCACAGGCTTGAGTGGTGCACCCGGGAGTGTTGTCTCTTGGATAGAAGTACAGAATCACCTTCCCCCCACCCGATAGAATCTCCGAAAGTGAGATCTTCGAGCCGTCGGTAACTTCCACTTCGAAGTCAGGGGCCTTGTCTCCAACTGCTAACTCTGCTGTTGCCATGAATTTGCGTGTCGAACCAGACTCATGAA
>Ga0207989_1001008_pt1 | contig 14737 bp, 10 predicted proteins | sample ETNtaG_7_FD_185777 | JGI IMG/M metagenome (GOLD analysis project Ga0207989, IMG submission 185777) | Marine microbial and viral communities from oxygen minimum zone, Eastern Pacific Ocean - ETNP201406SV65 (SPAdes) (version 2) | ecosystem: Environmental > Aquatic > Marine > Oceanic ... | reverse complement strand
TACATTTCCCTTATACAGAAGGTCCAAATAAATTCTGATGATATTTTCTATTTTAACTAAATCATCTGATATTGTATTGATTTCATTCATTTAATTTAAGTTTACTTTAAAAATAATAGTATTTATTTTTTATGTGGGTAACCCAGCAAGATTTTTTAATGTCAGGTAAACAGAAGTCCAATCTTTCCTGCCCTGCCCCTTTGACTGGGCAATAGAATATGCTTGACGAGCAGCAGCACCGAGGAAAGCTGGTGTACGAAGGGTAGCAGTAGTTTCCAATGCTAATCCCAAATCTTTGTGAGCCAGATCTATCATAAAACCTGGTTCGATATTTCCAGAAAGAACCTGTTTTGGATACGTTGCACTCATGTGACCACGCCCTGCAGTCGTTTCACTCATTACCTTGACTGCCAACTCGACATCCAATCCACTTGCTTCAGCCAATGTTAGTGTCTCGGCAGTTAAAATATTGAGTGACGTTGACTGGTAATTATTAACTATTTTCATACGCGTTCCCATGCCAACAGCTCCACAATGGACAATTTCGTCTCCCAGAAGATTTAGCAGTGGACGCACATTTTCGAGATCTGCTTCTGAACCTCCTACCATGAACAACAGTGTCCCGTCTATTGCATTTTGCGCTAATCTACCTACTGGTGCATCCAACATTTTACGACCATTAGCAGAAAGTTTAGCTGAAATTTCATCAGTGTCTGCAGGTAAAATTGTGCTTGTATCAATAAACAAGGCGTCTTCATTCATCGATTGTGCAAAACCATTTTTACCAAATACGGCCTGATTGACTTCTTTGCCACTTGGCAACATTGTAAATATATACTCAGCACCAGTGGCAGCATCAGCCGGTGAATCTGCTGATAAAGCACCCTCGCTCTTTAAGGCGTTCATAGCATCTTTACGAACATCAAATGCCCTAACAACATGACCACCTTTTAATAAATTACGAGCCATGGGGTCACCCATTAGGCCAAGACCAATAAATGCTACTGTAGACATTTTTTCTCCTATTATTTAAGTGTTACTTTGCCATATTTTGCGGCATTTATCTTTTCAAGACATCTAATTAAACAAATAAATAGGGCTTGACCAGGCCTGATGACCATCTTCCTGAGAAACACAAACATACAAGGGGTTATCACCACTTGAATTCAGGACGATCTTACGTTCCAAACTCAGTTTATGATGCGGATTTATATCTGGCAAACGTACAAGACGTAAATGGCGATCCAAGCCGCCGGCATCAAAACGTGACTCTTGAAAACCAATTTCAGAGATAGGCACAGTACAATTAACCTGGGCGGTTTCGATAGTTAATGTCCCTGCGTGTTGATCAGTCAAGACACAATCAAAACCGCCAAATCCTCCTGTCGTTACTGCTTTCCACTCCAGTAGCCTGGGATCAAGTTGCGTCACTTTTTTCTCGAGGTTATACATATTGATTGAAGTAATTGTTTCAAAGGTGTTGCCACTCAAGGAAGCACATCCGTCCCAAACTGTTTCCCGACCTCTTCCACGGTATTCTGCACCTGCCCAGATCACACGGATACGCTTGCCAAGTTCCGATTCTTTATAAGGTCGCACAGTCTCCAGAATACTAAGTCCGTTTCGTATTTCCAGCTTTTCAATAGGAGCTGATGCTATTATTTCGAGCTGAAGTGTTACTTCATTTTCAGTGGTTTGAATAATGTCACCCATGATTCCAACCTGCGTACTCTCTGATTCACTTTCACACAACTGCGGGTCTTCTAAAAAACTGCGTCCGGGTTTATTCAATTGTACCCGCACATCCATGAACATGCGGTTTCCAGTTGTACCGTAATGATGTCTTCTCAAAAGTGATTCCCAAATACTCTCCCGGGTTAACTCGCCGGCCAACATGCATGTCAGTCCACCGTATGAACCAAACATAGAAGCTCCTGGATAACTTGCTCCTGGACGCCCTTTGTGACCATCACTATTACTTACAATCCCGACTCGGTATCCTTTAGACAGAGCATCCTGCAGCAACCATTCAAATGTGCCCCAGGCAGAATGGATCTCAATGGAACGTTCCAAATTACCTTCATGTGATTGTATATCCGCATATCGTCCACCTACATGCGCAAAAACAACTGTTTCTGTACCTTTTAGTGACTTAAATAAAGCATCCGAACTGTTGCAGTCAGTATCTAAATCTGATAAATCTGAAACAAGTGCATGCGAACTCCTACGTATGGATTCACCCTCTTTAAAAAAGAGCACATTACGATCTCCACCCAGACCAGTATTTCCGGACCACTCATATCCTGGGAAAGTTACTATCTTTCCTTCATCAAGGAACTCTTGAGTCAGAAGCTGAATTTTTTCCCAGAATTCATTTGTAATCTGAAAATCATTGCCTTGATGGACAATTACATCTAATCCTGCCTTATCACGAGCAAAGGCGAAATATTCATCAATTGAATTTGTACCTATGGTTTCTTCAGATTGACCATGCAGTTCCCCCCAGTATGGTAACAGTTCAGAATCTTCGACAATTTTCAGCGGATTAGAACGACAGACAAAATTTCCCGATGAATCATTCAGTTGTATGAATAAGTCTCCCTTTCCAGAGACAGATAGCCCATCCAGTAAAAATAGACCTTCATTCTTTGGACTTAATTTTATCTCCTGCAACAGCCCATCGACCGGCAAGTTAGAAATGAGATTAAATCCTAAATCAGTTTTGGCCGTAGGATTTCCCCAGCGATCTTCAGCCTTCAGCCGAAAACTAAACGCTTCGTTCACCCGCCGCATTGTGGGCAGTTGAGCAACCCACTTTGTCGCGAGTCCGGGAACTATCTGCAGGACAGGAGACTCAGGAACTTCACAATACTGGTATGTAGCAAAAGCATCTACCAAGACCTTAAATTCAAATGTTTCTTCGCAAAATGTCTGCATTCGCATACCGGAACAACCGCCGATTGGATCACCATAATGTACAAGAAGTTTGTCTCCCTCACGAAAAAAGCCCTTAACGATCTTGATGTAAATCGTTTTGTCCCATGGTCGGATGTTGTCTTTCGTGTCAAAACGATACTCAAGAGTGGCCCCATTGCTGGCCACAATACTGACGTAATTCGGTTGATCTGGAGAAGTGAACTGCGGTCGTCCCATGTCTGTAGCAAAACGGGTACATATTTTGATGCTGCCGGAATCGTCAATTCCAAAATACCCCGCAGTGTATGTGATAGTAAAATTGATTAACTCACCCGCAACCACTGATTCAGATCGGGAAATAATGGCTGAACCTATACGGGATTGAATTGAATTAGAATTCATTTATTAATTTATTCACCTCTGCAAAGTTAAAGTAAGATTTGGAATTTGGAAGAAAACTAACTTATTCAAATATTCAGGCCAGACTCACCAACTTTTTATGTTGATACGCTTCAACACCCTCAATCCCACCTTCGTATCCATAACCACTGTCTTTAAATCCGCCATAAGGCAAATCACTCGGTACGGGTGCAGCAGAATTTACAGCTATCCCTCCTGTTTCGAGAGATTCAACAAGTATCTCAGTAGTCTTTTCTGATCGTGTAAAGACATACGCGGCCAAACCGTAAGACAGGGAGTTGGCCTTTAATATCACCTCTTCCAAAGAGTCAAAAGCTATTATCGGCACTAGTGGCCCAAATGGTTCTACTAGCATTATTTCGGAGTCTTCCGGAACATCTGTCAGAATTGTCGGTTCCCAGAAAAAACCAACTTGCCCCCTGCGTTTTCCTCCTGTTAGTACCTTTGCACCCCTTGTTACAGCATCCTGAACTAGGTTTTCCATTGATTCTATCCTACGAACATTTGACATTGGTCCCATAGTTGTTTCTTCTTCAAAACCGTCACCCAAACACTGTGATTTAGCTGCTTCTACAAAGCCCTCTACAAAAGAAGAATAGAGACTGCGGTGAACGAAGAAACGACTTGGTGCAATACAAACCTGTCCGGAATTTCGAAACTTAAAAGCAGTAAGAGTGGAGAGTGCGGCATCGAGATCTGCATCCTCACAGACAATTGATGGAGAATGTCCTCCAAGTTCAAAAGTACATCTTTTCAGTCCCGAAGATGCAAGGTTGGCGAGTTGTTTGCCAACAGGGACAGATCCTGTAAAACTTATTTTGCGGACTATTTCTGAAGCAAACAATTTTTCTGAAACTTCTGATGGAACACCAAAAACTAGATTAACTACCCCATCAGGAAGACCTGCATCGGAGAGAGCACGAATTAGCGCCACAGCAGTGCCAGGAGTTTCTTCTGATGCTTTCAATATTATTGAACAGCCTGCTGCCAATGCTGGAGCGAGTTTCCTTGCCACAAGGAACGCCGGAAAATTCCAGGGAGTTAACCCTAGAGACACCCCCACAGGTTCAACTCTTACGCTTTGTCTTAAACCGGTTTGACGAAGAATGGAGCGCTTTTCAATATTTTCAATGGCATATGCTGCATTCCATCTGAATGTTTCAACTGTCCGTTGTAATTCTCCTTGAGATTCTCTAAGTGGTTTGCCTTGTTCTAAAGTTATGATTCTTGCAATCTGCTCACTTCGTTCTTCAATCAAATCTGCAGTTTTTTGAAGGATCGCAGCACGCTTATGAACCGAGGTATTCTTCCAGATTTTAAAACCTCTTTGGGCAGATTCAAGAGCATCTTCAAGATCTTTCTGAGAGGCATGTGGCAGAAATGCCAACACACTTTCATTGGCCGGATTAAGCACATCTTCACCTTTTCCGGTCCCAGTACGCCACTCTCCATTAATAAAGAAACCTAATTTTTCATACATGAATCGTTCTCAAACGATATGAGTGTTACGCAGTTTTATTGTAACCACTTTTCCAGGAAGCACACAGACCGTTATTCATCATTACCGAGCAAGCGGAAATCCTAGGAGTCATCCGTAGCCTGTAATTGGTTGAAGGATCATGCCCACAAAGCTTAGCAGTAACTAAACTTACTCTACGGTTTATATAATTGGAACACACCGGCACCTTCATGTACCAGTAGTACGGTTGTCAAAGAAGGCCAAAAGGCAATAATGAACCATGCTATCATCAGCGCAATAAAATATGGCCAAACATGTCTGACTATTCTGAAATATGGAATCCCTGTTATACCACTAGCGACATAGAGATTAAGTCCATATGGCGGAGTAATAAACCCAATGGCATCGCCCACCAGAAAGATTACTGCAAAATGAATGGGATCAATCCCAATATTTGCAGCAATTGGTGCCAATATTGGTGCCAAAATGATGGTATCAGGTAGAGTCTCCAAAAAAGTCCCTGTTATGAAAACCAATAGCATGCAAGCAAACAAGATTGGATAATACCCCCCAAGGCCGCCTATGATTTCCGTGATGTATTGTCTGGCCCCGAGCAAAGATAGAATTTGCTGCATAACAATTGAAACAGCAATTAAAGGAGCCAACAATCCTGTGATCTGTCCAGAACGAAGAAGAATATCTGGTATAGCTCTGATTGTGATACCTTTCGTAATGAATAGCCCAGCCAACAAGCAGAATCCTGCAGTTACCCCGGCTGCTTCAGTAGGGGAAAAGATTCCTCCGTAAATTCCAACAATTACTATGAAAATAGCCGTGAATCCTAAATATGCTTGTCCTCCTTTCACGAGACTATTTTTGAAGTTGAAGGGAATTAGTTTTCCCCAACCTTTTTTTTTGCAAACCAAGTAACACGCAACTTGCATGGCTATGACCATAAGGATACCTGGGAATAATCCCCCAAGAAAAAGATCACTAATCGACAAATTCATCAAAAAACCATAAACGATAAAAATGATACTGGGGGGTATGATTATTCCTACCGTGCCTCCGGCTGCAACTGTTGCAGCAGCAAAATGTTTGTCGTATCCTCCTTTTGTCATTTCTGGATGCATGATAGAGCCAATTGTAGCAGTCGTAGCAGAGTTCGATCCAGATATCGCAGCGAATAAGCCGCACGCTCCTAGTGCTGACATTGCAAGCCCTCCACGCAGCCAACCGAGAAAACTGTAAGCGAAATCAGAAAGACGCTGGGCGATTCCAGCTGCTTTGATTAAATCTCCGGTTAAAATAAACAAAGGTAAGGCCAGTAAACCATAAAAATTTAATCCCTCGTAGAGCGTTACCCCCACGTTAGCCAAGGTAAAATCAATCAAAATGCTAATAGCGACAACCCACAGACCAATAATAAGGAAAATTGGTACTCCTAGAAAAAACAAAGCCGTTATTCCAATTGAAATTAACCAAACCCAAGTTGAATTATCCATCATTTATCCTATATCTCAATTTACTCACTTATATTTGTCATTGCATTCTGTATTGGGAGTGGCTTCCCTTTTATAAATAATTTTATATCTTCTAACAAATTTTGAAGAACTCTGATCATTAGTAACACCCAAGCTAAAGGTGTGGCTATATAAAACCACCATTGCAAAACATTATCAGTGCCTTGAACTATCATAAAATTTTCTCTAGCAAGATGTACTTGTTCAGTAGAATAGATAACTACGATAATTCCGAACACAATCCAAAGAATAGCATCAAGAACCTGAAGTAGAAATTGAATATTATAAGGCAACCTGATCCGAATCTCATCAAACTTAAGATGACTTCGAATTCTAACGTTATAACTTGCTCCAATCCATGTTATCCACAAAAAGAGATAAATGGGAATCGTCGTACTCCAAGCTGCTTGTTGACTAAAAACAAAACGGCGTATCACTTCCACAAAAACGATTCCAGCCATAGAAGTGTAACAGATAAAGATGGCCAATTTTTCAATGTTCCGGTCAAGCCATTGTAACAATGCCACGATATAAACCTACAATTAATTGTTTGTGTTAACAGAGTTAGGGGGAGAGGCGCTGTTATAATAACAGCGCCTCCTTTTAGTTGGATAGATTTACTTCCACCAACGCCGTGGTTCAACATTTTCTGCCCGTGTATCAGCAGGAATTTCGCGGGCAATCTTGTAAGTTGAGGAGTAGGTGTCAATTCCACCAGCCCATCCATTGATTCGCTCTCTCCATTGCTCCCAATGTTGAGGCTGGAATTCTGGTGAACACATTTCTTCGGCTTTTCTCCTTTCACTTGTAGAAATGTTTGCTACTCTGGTACCATGCTTTGCAAAAATAGTATTAGGCATTTGCGGGTTAGTAGCTCCACAAGTATGAACAAGGGATGCTTCATGTACTCCCTGTACATGAATTTGTGTTGTGTAAGCAGATTCCATAACAGCGTCTTGAAGAACACTACCTAGTTTGTCAAAAACCTTTGCGCTCATTGCAGTATGTTCTGTTCCACAGAAGAATCTCAGGTCCACACACTGAGAAACAACAGGAGACATATTTGCGTAAGCTACAGCTGACATCCAAGTTTCAGCACCGTCAATAAGTCCTTGTTTTAGTCCATCTAATGTCTCTTCCCATGCAATTGGTACGGGATTAAGATTCATTAAATTCATTGCAATACGACCTAATTGAGTTCCTGTTACACGGTTCTTTGTGCCAGCCAATTGCTCAACAGAGGTCACTGTCGGTTTGTCTTTCCACTTCAATCCAAGCATAATTCCTCGTAATTCAGCATGAGAAAATAGAAATTGAATTCCATGCCTCCGTCTCATAGGTTCACGTAGGATTTTCTCACTGTCAGGATGATAAAGGAAATGGTAAATTGCCGCACTGCTTGGAAAAACATATGCATAATCCAGAACATTCAAATACGGAGCTCCTCCAGCAGCATTCTGGGTAGAAGAAGCATAAATATCTGTGATTCCCTGCATTGTCTTTTTTACACAATTTAATTGACCACAGAGTTGATTACTTCCTATAAATTCAACTCTAATTGCACCATCTGTTCTCTCTTCTAAATCGTTAACAAACTGAAGACATCCAGCTCTTTCAATTAGTAGATTTCGCTCGTTTAAACCAGCCGCACCAAATTTCAAGGTGAATTTGGGACTGTTTTTAAAACGCTTTTTATATGTTGAATTAGCGGCTGTGGCCAATTCCGGGAGGGTTAATGCGCCTCCCAACGTAGCTGCACCTAGCAATGTGGAACTAAGACCATAACGTCCTGCCACTTTCATCAGGTCTCGTCTTTTTATCTTATCAGTAAACATACACTTCCTCCTTGTTGAAAATTTGTATGAAAAGGTCCACTCTTTTAGTGGACTCATTAAATGAGACTCCCAGTCTCATGAACAATAGTTGCTCAATCTAGCACAATAAACACATCTTGTCAAGTATTTTTTAAATAAATATCTATATTAATATTTATATTACTGATTTATTAATTTATAAAAATTAAAATAATTTAGTGAAAAGCAAAACCAAGCGAAATTTCGTTAAAAGTTAAATGTGGAGGAGATTTTCAACATTAAGTAAAAATAAGGAGCTAATAAACCACAATCCCGAATTTTCTGCAAAAAATCCGGTTTCAATTTCGGCTCTTATAAAGTATTAAAATAACTGGATTATTATACTAGACCAAGTGGCAGGCGGCGAAATGATCTTCGCTCAATTCACGCCATTGGGGAACTTCTTTACGGCAGCGGTCTTCAGCCATGGGACAGCGCGTATGAAATTTACAACCGGGGGGAGGGTTGGCCGGGCTGGGGATTTCGCCTTCTAATTTTTGGGCATTACCACGATCATCCGGATCGAGAGAAGGAATTGCGGAAAGCAGCGCCTTAGTGTACGGATGGCTGGGGTTGTCAAACAACTTTCGGGTAGGTGCCGATTCAACCAGCGTTCCAAGGTACATTACGGCAACATGGTCACAGATATGGGCCACAACACTAAGGTCGTGGCTGATAAACAAAAAAGTCAAACCAAGTTGATTTTGCAGGGACTGCAACAGATTCAGAATATCCGCCTGTATCGAAACATCAAGTGCAGCAACACTTTCATCAGCAACCACGAAGTTCGGATTACAGACTAAAGTTCTGGCAATCGAGATGCGTTGTCTTTGTCCTCCGGAAAAAGCGTGAGGGAAACGGCGCAGGTGTTCCAGATTTAATCGGCATTTCGCTGCAATATCCCGCACCCTTTCATCTGTTTCTTCACGCGTTTGAGTCAATCCCATAACCTCCAGCGGTTCTGCGATTATATCACGGACAGTCATGCGCGGACTGAGTGCGGCATAAGGATCCTGAAAAATCAATTGAGCCAGCTTGCGGTAGTTCTTTAGTTCCTTTTTTGCCAGGCTGCCTACATCATAATTTACATCACTGTCATCAAAAGTTATCTCTCCTGAACTAATGGGGACCGCTCTCAGGATTGCTCTTCCAAGAGTAGTTTTGCCTGACCCGGATTCTCCCACCAGTCCGTAGAACTGTCCGGGCATGATGTCGAGTGAGACATCATTGACCGCACGCAGCATAGGTGGTTTTCCGAAAAGAGTACGCCCGAGCGGAAATTCTACATTCAGCGTATTGATACGAATGAGCGGCTTTTCAGTCATGCGGCCCTTCCTGTAGAGTCCACAGCAAAACATGAAGCTGAATGATCTTGCCCAACATTTGTGTGTTGCGGTACGGAAGAGTTGCAACGGTCAGCCAAAACTTCCGGACAACGGGTGTGAAAAACGCATCCCGGTGGACGTTCCAGAGGACTGGGAATGTCGCCAGGAATTGGAGTTAATGGTTCATCAAGAGCATCAAGTTTGGGCAGAGCATGCAGCAATCCTTTAGTATAAGGATGCGAGGGAGAATGCAGCACTTCCCGCACAGGGCCGCTTTCGACTATGCGTCCAAGGTACATCACTGCGACTCGGTCTGCAACTTGGGCAATGACGCCCAGATCGTGGGTGATAAAAAGAATTGCCATTCCAAATTCCTTGACCAGATCTTTCATCAGATCCAGAACCTGTGCTTGTATTGTCACATCAAGCGCAGTAGTCGGTTCATCCGCAATCAGCACTTTCGGTTTGGTCGAAAGCGCCATCGCGATCATCGCTCTTTGCCGCATACCTCCGGACAATTCAAAAGCATACTGATGAAAACGCTTACCGGCATCAGATATTCCAACCCGTTCCAGCATTTCAACAGATAGTGCGGCAGATTCCTTCTTTGACATTGAAGTATGAATCATTAATTGCTCAACCATCTGTGCACCAATCGTAATTGCAGGTGCGAAACTTGCCATCGGTTCCTGAAAGATCATCGAAATTGCGCCTCCGCGCACAATAACCAATTCGCGGGGACTCTTAAGTGAAAGAACATCCACTCCCCCATTTTTCAGTTCCAGCTTGATACTGCTTTCGGGACTGTATACTGAGTTGGAAGGATTAAGCTGCATTAACGCCTTTGCCGTGACCGATTTCCCCGAACCTGATTCACCAACCAGACCCAGAACCTCACCTGCGTTTATTTCAAACGAAGCGTTTTCAACAGCTGTAATGAGCCCCTCATCAGTCCTGAATTGCAGATTAAGATTGTCGACTTTCAGCAGGCTCATTTCTTCACGTGTGAATAAGGATCAGACGCATCGCGCAAACCGTCACCGACAAAGACGAAAGCCAGTACAAAGGCAATGAAAAAAACAACTGGAATAAAGTACCACTGGTAATTGAGCAAAACATCAGCTTTAGAAACATTCTGCATCAGCGCCCCTAGTGAATTGACTGGATCAACCAGGCCAAGACCGATGAAACTGAGCGCAGTTTCCGAGCGTACCATGTATGGAAAAGTAATCATCAAATCCACAATGATGTAACTGGTGAAACTTGGCAGCAAATGTTTCCGGATGATATGCCCCGATGAAGCTCCGCAAAGTTGAGCCGCCAACACATATTCCTGACTGCGTTCACTCAACAGATGAGTCCGGATACGTCGCGCCAGTGTGGGCCAGCCGATCAGTCCGAGAATCGAGGCTATGAAAAAGAATCTCGTCTCGGCACTCCATTCATCCGGCATGAATGCTGCTAGTGCCATGAATAACGGAATCGGCGGGATTGTCCGGACTGCATCTGTAATCATTTGCAGTACCTGATCAATCCAACCACCAAAATATCCGGCAATTCCGCCGATCACCAACGCCAGCACAAAAGCAATAAATACTCCCAAAGATCCTACTGCGAGGGAGGTGTAGATAGCGTGGAGCGTGCGTGAATAAATATCCTTTCCGCTGCCGTCTGTACCAAAGAGGTGGATGCCTCCCCTGTCTGTACCAAAAAGGTGTGTCTTAAAAGTTAAAGCCTGAAGATCTACATCAAATATTTCGCCCGGTAAATCCCAACTCAGGTTGATAAAACTATACTCCCAGTCTTCGACGAAAAATTTCAAGTAGTAACGCTCTTCACGGTCAACAGTGATTACCCAGCGGAAATTTGTTTTCATTGAACGTTCTCGTTTCGTACCATAAATAAATGGACGTACAGAGAAACCGTTCTCATCCCAAAATTTAGGAATCTGCGGGGGGCCGTTTTCGTACTGCTTGTCACGCCCGGCCATGGTTGGAGCATACGGTGAAAGGAAAGGAGCAAAGAGTCCGGTTAAAATCATTATTGTAAGGGCCCAGCCCGCAACCATTGCAGTACGGTTACTCTTGAAACGTGCCCGGATCAACTGCCCCTGTGAAGCTGTGAAGTAGCTTTCCTTCAGTTTTTGACTCGTACCAATCGGTTTGGCTTTTGTAAAAAGTTCCATAAGCTTAACCGACAAGCCCTTGTCTGACACGTGGATCCATCAGTGCAAGCATGATATCAGTGACGAAGTTTACTAGTACAATACTTGCTGTCAACAGGAAAATGATGGCACCTGCAAGTTGTTGATCATTAGATCGAGCCAGCGCTTCAATCAGCAATGCACCTGCCTCGGTAAGCGTTAGAATCAGTGCGACCACGGGCAAATCATTGAAAATGCGATTGAGGTCGAAACCGAGTGAATTTATAACTGGACCCAGAGAGTGTCTCGCTGGATAACGCCAAAGCAGAGACCGCCCGAATATGCCGCGGGCAGAGGCAGCGGTGACATAGAGTTTTCCTATTTCATCGAGCATTAGAGCTCGAACCGTCTGCATGGCAAAGGCTGTAGCAGACCAACCGAGAATAAAAATTGGCAACCAGGCTCTGGACATAAAATCCATAAATTTTGCGTAAGACCACGCGGCATCACGGAACTCCTTGGAAAATAGACCCGTCAAAGAATCTCCAAATAGTACTGTAGAAGTAAGCATAATAATCAACGCCAAGAGGAAATTCGGCAAGGCAAGGCCAAGGTAACTGATAAAACGGAGTGCGTTGTTAGCAAATGGATTTCTGGTAGATGCTGAATAAATACCAACAGGAATAGCTATAATATAGGAGACGATCAATGCCGAAAGCGCAAGTCCTAAACTGATCCAGAATTTATCACTAAGCAACTGGTTGATATTTAGTCTCAGGATACAACTGTCTCCGAACTCACCCTTGAAAAACACGCGACCAACCCAAGCACCCCAACGGATGACAAAAGGTTTGTCGAGTCCAAGACGGCGTTCTTCAGCCTGGATGTCTTCAATCGTGATTACCTGACCCTGAGTGTTCTTGAAGGCAATGTAGCGTTCTGCGCAATTACCCGGTACCAGTTCCATCAGCGAAAAAACAATCAGCGAGACTGAAAGTAATGTGAACATTGACATCAATGCCCGCACCATAGTGAACTGTAAGAACTTTAGCATTTTAGTGAATTAAAACCTGGTAAAGACTGAAAATACTCGACTTTATTTTGACAAGATTATGTTTTTATTGACTTGATGAGCCGAACATATAGGGCATGGACATTAAACAAGAAAGGCACCGGATGTAACTTTGTTTATTTAAAGTCAAATTAAAAAGGCTGGAGGCTTAATTCCCCCCCAGCCCTTTCGTTAATATAATAATCGGGTAAAAGATTATTACTCGTCGAGATACCACTGGGTTCCACGATACGGATAAGTCCGGTAGTACTCATATGAATGCGTCTTGAACTCGGTGAAGTTCTTGAGCGCATTGCGATGAAAAATCGGTGCCGGTGCTTGGGCAATACCGATTTTCAACAGATTGGTCACTAAGTTTTTCACCATTCGTTCTCCAAGTTCTTCAAACCTTGGAGAGCCGATTGATGTGGATTGAAACTCGGTGACATCCTCTATCAACTGCATAACATAAGCAGGAGGCTTAACGCCTTTGCTTCCGTTCGAATCAACATATTCTGCCCACAGCATACCTGTACGGTGACCAAAATAGTTTTCGAAAGGCGGTACCCAGAGTTCATTGTTACCCAAAACAATGGCCAGCGGTTGGCTGGAACGCCACATACCGACATCTAGTTGGTTTGAGGACTGAGCCGAACGATATTCGTCTGGAGTCACCTCTTTAACAGTGGTTTTGATGCCGACCTCTGCCCAATTCTGACCTACCATTTCCACTACCTGTCCGGGCATACCCTGAGTGGAGAACTGCATATTTATAACGAGTTTTTTGCCGTTAGGCAGTTCCCGAAAACCGTCTCCGTCGGTATCATTCATGCCAATCTCGTCAAGTAGCCTGTTCGCCATACCGGGATCATACTGGATCATGTGGCTTTCCCACTTCTTGTTCACAAAACCAGGGGTCGGTGAAAAACCAATGTACTGCTTGGGGGTTCCCTGACCAAAGAAAGCAACTTCGTTGATCTCTTCACGGTTCATGGCAACGGACATTGCTTGACGGAAACGCAAATCACCAAAGACTTTACGTTTGCCAAGATCAGCAGATGTCACGTTAAAGGAAATGTTCGGAAGAGTAATCTCAGGTCGCAGGTGGATCGTATAATCACCTTTTTCCTGATTCTCGAGCAGGATTGGTGCCGACGGAAGTTGAAGGGATTGCGATTTGTAATCCGCTTCAGCATTGACTAGTTTAAGGATACGTACCTCGTTATCGTTGGCATAGATTTCATCCTGTTCACTGATGTAAGGCAACTGATTACCCTGCGTGTCAACGATGTGGAAGTATGGATTGGCGACAAGATGCCGACCTTCTGTAGTGTCGGTGATGTAGATGTGACTTTCCAGTGTCGGAATAACGTCCGCCGGAAGCTTTGCTACCTTGTCCGGAGAATTCAGTAAAGGCGACGGAGTGTCGGTCCAGTCTGAATTACCAAAGTAGGCCTTGATCACTGCAAGACCATTCTCAAATCCGGCTTTTTGCGCATTCTTGTCAGCGTTCGCACTAAGTTCAGGATGATATGGTGCGAGGAAGTGCTTTGGCTGAAACCCCTGTGCGAATGAAAACGCAAAGTGAGCCAACAAGCCCGGCTTTGGCGCAGGCAAGTTGAAGACGACTGTCTGTGGATTAACCACATCGACGGTCATGCGTTTGCCGCCAACAAGCACGTAATCCTTGGGCTTCTCCATAATAAGTGGAGACAACGCGAGGTGATCGTACCAGAACTTTACATCCTCGGCGGTAAACGGTGCACCATCAGACCATCTGTGCCCTTTGCGCAGGTAGAAGGTCAATTGCGTGAAATCGCTGTTCCACTTCCAACCCTTGGCAACGTTCGGGACGATGGTCTGCAGATCGTCAGAGAAACGTACAAGATTGACATGACGCACGGACAGGAAGTCTGATGTTCCGGCCTCTGTGGCGTTTGACAATACGTCCAGCGTACCGCCGTATTTTCCAATCGAATCGTACGGTGCGTAAACCAAAGGCTCAGAAGGAAGCCGATCTGCTACCGAAGGAACAGAACCGGGATTC
>Ga0207989_1000997_pt1 | contig 14819 bp, 18 predicted proteins | sample ETNtaG_7_FD_185777 | JGI IMG/M metagenome (GOLD analysis project Ga0207989, IMG submission 185777) | Marine microbial and viral communities from oxygen minimum zone, Eastern Pacific Ocean - ETNP201406SV65 (SPAdes) (version 2) | ecosystem: Environmental > Aquatic > Marine > Oceanic ... | reverse complement strand
AAAGGTTCTGTTAATCACAAAGATGTTCGTATGGCTTTAATTCAGGCATATTATTATTTAGGCAATTATAAAGAAGCAGCTAAACATATGGATATTCTTGACCCATCTAACGCTCCACATCCAACTGACGCAGCATTATTATTAGTAGCTATACAAACCATTTCTGGCTCGCTTTAGTATAATAATTAATCAAAAAGCGATTTTCGCTTATTACGTTTTTTTTCTGCTTGTCTTTTTTTCCTATCTTTCCACCACTTCACCGGTTTACTATTGAGAATAGGTAGAATATATGGTTCTCCTTTTTTATAGGCCCATTCATTGAAGGAGAAAACGAACATCGTTTTTGGAAACAAGGATTGTTCATCTTTAGGTGTAAAATAGTTAGATCTACGATCCATATACCAATCATATCCAATCCATCCTAATGTAATTATAGAGAATGATGTAATCATTGGGAAAAAACCTTTACCCGATTGTTTATTAATATTAAAACTTGGTAAGTAAGGTTTGAGTATTGGACTAAATGATTTGGTCTGCAATATTTGCAGCCCTATAATACTTCCATAAAATATATATCCAGTTTTAAATCCTCTTTCTACCGAACGCTCAACATAAGAAGGCCCCGTATTTACTTTATATATATCAAAAAATGAATGATACCGTGGTATACCCGTAGTGTCATCATAGTGAAATGTTGCGACTTCTGGCGATTGAAGGGATCTTTCAAAGAAAATATTATCAAAATCTAAAGTATCTCCTGAAAGAAAAACAATATAACCGTCACGTTTTTGAACTTCTGTAATTCGATCCTTCATTGATCGACTTTGATGTATAAGTATGCCATAATCATTATATATCATATAAGTATTCTCAATTGGAATTGAATCTCTTGTAAGTTCACCGGAATACGTGTAAAAAACACTATCTCGTAAGATTGAATCAACAATGACAGTATTTGCTTTCCCATCAAGTTCTACAATAATATGCCGAACATTTATTGAATCTGGTTCTATTGGTTCAGTAGGTATACGTCTCCTATACATTCGCGTTGAATCAACATAGTCAGCTATTTCATACTTTGGGAATTCGACAATGTTATATATAGTTCCAAGGTTCAAGTTTTTTTCTTTTAACCGTATACGCTTAGAAATTCCAATTCGAGTCCCTAAATCAACATTAATTATATATTCTCCAGGTAAAACTTCATCAAACCTAAATTTTCCACCGCCAAATCGTTTTAAAAATTTTCTAGATGTCCGTGTAGTTAAAATCAGTTTTTCATTAGTATCTAGAAGAGTGACTTCCGCATCACCGACGATGACACCATTCCCATAGGCTACTTTACCTAATATCGAGTATTTATCTTTGATTTCTTCAATTAGAGTATCGCTTTTAACAGCAATAGTAGTTGAATCTTGAGCATACAATGATAATTGTAACAGAGATACCGTGAATACTAATATAATAGTTCTAGGCATTTTGCAAATTAAGTTGCTTGATTTTCCCAATATAGACATCATGACAATAGAATGAAATTATCGTAATTTTGCATGATGAATAATAGAAAAGTTTATACTTCAAAATTAATATTAATGTATTGTTTGTTAGGCGGAGTCCTTTTATCCCAGCCCAAATTAAATATTCAATTAGGTGGTGGTTATTATAATCCTAAATTGATCGGGTTAGACCCAGACTCAAACAATGTAATCCCTTCAGGAAGTTTATTATCAAATAACTTATTATTGAATTGGGGTGTACGATATCAAATATATCACAATATGCGGTTAGGTTATACACAATCTCATTCATTACATTTTGGAAAAATTGGTAGTTCAAATTATAATCGTAATATCGCTTTTCGATCAATAAGTTTTGAAACCTTCTATTATGTGCGTGAAAAAATGGAATTAAATTTTACTCTAGCACCAATGATAAATAAGGGTAATATTTCTATTATAGATGAAAAATCTTCTGCAGATATGGATACACTTTTAAGTAGCTATAACAACTCTAGTGTCAACCTCTCTACAGGTGGAACAATGAAAAAAACATGGCTGGGTTTTGCAAGTCATATTGGGCTTAGATATTATTTCTCTAGTTTACTTTCTGTTGAAGGAAAAATTGGTTATTATAATTCAAGCTACAGCGAAAATAATTGGAAATTAGAAGGAGAGAAAGTGACAGGCCCGAAAATGAAAATTAATGAATTGCCAATAATTCAATTTAATTTAATAATAGGTTTATAAATACGATGATTCGTTTATCTAAATTTTATATATCTATATATCTAGTTTGTTTTGCTGGATCTATATTTTGTCAACAAAATATGATCTCAAATGATGAGTTAAAGAAAGATGTTGAATGGATTGGCACTTGCCAAACAGAAGTGATAGAGAAAGCTGAATTAAAAGGTCTAAATACTCTGAATTTGCAAGAAAAGATTAAATATTATATTGATACATTTCGTTGTGAATATAAAAATGAATCAAAAAGAGTTCACCGGCATATAGATCAAAAACAATTAAAAGAAGATGCTACAAAATCTGGTATATTCTATGGAAAATCAGGTAGTATAACGTATTGTACAATCGCTTTGCTATTGTATATCACATTGACATAATATTGAATAAGTTTAGCAAAATTAGCCCTATAGTTACTTTTATTATTTTATGTGTTATTTTCAACTTCTCTTATAGTCAATCTTTAGCTACTAACGATTATAACGCCACCTTGCGTATGAAATTAGCTATAGATAAAAACCCTGCGTTATACATAGATGAGCCTTTATCTGCTGACCTTGAAAAAATACATAAATCATGCAAAGTTTATATTTACCTATATGAGAAAAAATCAGATATTGATCTTGTACGGCTAGGTGGAAATGAAGTTAAAATGAACGTTGAAAAAATGAAGAAGAAAATATATAATCCTAATCTACCAATTAATACCAAGAAAAATATTCGATATCATTATTTTTCAGTTGGTAAAGATTGAATGAACTCATCGCCTAGTTCATCAAGAATTATTTTAGATATTGCTTCTGCAATTTCATCATGTTTCATTCCATTAGATTCTAATTCTGCCCAGGATTCTTCCATCGTTTTAAGATCTTTTTCATTTGAAAATATTTCATCTAATACTGCTGAAGGGACTTTGAAATCTCTTAAGCGTTGAAACATGTTTATTTTTTTGATTTCCATACTAAAAATTAAAACAGACTCACTGTAGACAAAAGGAGTACTTCCATGGATAAACATATCAAGACGATTTATGGATTATTAATTATTGGATTTTTAACAATTTCAATACAATTATGGTATCAAACCAAAGCTATTGATGATCTGAATACTAAAATGGAGGCTGTAAGAGAATTATTATTCAGATTTGCTTAATTGATTTATAAATAAAAAATCCTAATTTTGGCCTCGATAATTCAACAAATAATTATATGGCGTCGTACCCAAGTGGTCTAAGGGATCGGTTTGCAAAACCGCCATTCGCCGGTTCGAATCCGGCCGACGCCTCAACATATGTGCCCGGGTGATGGAATTGGTAGACATGACGGACTTAAAATCCGTTGGCTGAATAAGCCGTGGCGGTTCGAGTCCGCCCTCGGGCACTTAATTTGTTTATAAATTAAAAAAAGGAGAAAAAATGTATAATAATACACTAGTTAAAAAGCTTATTATGTCATTTGTATTGGTATTTTCATTCTTTATTAGTTCATGTGAGCAACCTGAAGAGGGAAACTACATACAATGGGGAAGTGAAAATGAAATGGCTAATGATTTAATTTCCAGAGGGAGGTACCATTACTACAACGTAGAATGGGATATGGCATTATCTTATTTCAAGGCTGCTGTTGACCATGATTCGACAAGTTTTGCATCGTATGTAATGTTAGCTTGGATGACGCCTGCAGGTGAACTCAGAGATGAACACATAACAAAAGCCAAGAAGTATGTCCAAGGAAAGAACGAAACATCAAATTTATTTGTTTCAATACTTGATTTACAAAGCGGTGAAGATCTAAGAGAAAGAAGGCATAAAGTTTGGTCAAAAATGCATGAGATAGAACCTAGAGGTAATTTTATTCACTATTATTATGCATGGACAAAGCCAACTGTCGATGAAAGAATAGTTGAATATGAATTATTATTGGAAAAATTAAAATCAGCTGATAGATCATATGCTCATGTTGTAAATACGTTAGCTTATGCGCATTATGGAAAAGGTGAGAAAGCAAAAGCTAAAGAGTACTTTGATGAATATTTAAGATTGTATCCTGGGAACAATTCAAACGACTCAATGGGAGAATACTATTTTAATGAGAAAGATTATGAGACATCATTAGAATATTACAGAAAGTCATTGGAGCATTTTCGCTACAGCGAGAGCGGAAGAGATAAAGTCAAAGAAATTAATGATTTATTGAAAAAGTAAATTTGTATTTATCTAATAGTTATTGAATAAACAAAGCCCCATGAATTCATGGGGCTTTGTTTATAAGTATTTTATTTACTTTAATTTAGAGCTGTTTGCGAAGTACCAGACCCACCTGATAATGGTGACCAATGTGAGGCTCTTATTTTCCATGTACCACCTTCTTTTACTAATGCTTGCGTTACACGCGTTAAGTAATGTGATACTGCTGGAGAACCATCCGGTTTCATTGAACCTTCGGAATAATACATAACTACTGCAGCTTTTTTCGGAACAAGAATAATTACTTCAATATGTTTAAAGTCAATTTTCATATAATCATATTTTTCTGGTCTTCCTTGCGGTTCAATAGTTTGCATTAATCCTCCACTCGACCAAAACTCAAGGGCACCTTTAGATGAATACTCATCTGCAGTTTGATTATTTTTTTTTGCATATGCATTATTTGATAATAGCTGCTTTATTATATCTTCTTTATCTCCAGCAATTAACTGTGTCGGATTAATAATAATTAATCCAAGAAAAACTAATAGTAGTTTTTTCATTTAATACTCCTTTATCGTTTTATTTGATTAACAATATAAATCAATCTTATCATTTTAAAAAAAATTTAATCGGAAAGTTTTTTGTTTTATATTTATCTTTATATGAAGCTTCTATTGATAGTATTTATGAGTATTTCACTGGTTCAAGCTCAGAAAACCGATGTCTATTCACGGCCATTTCAGGCGGATCCAGACTTTAATATTGATGTGAATCATTATGATATAAATCTAAAGATTAATGATCACAAAAAATCTTTTACGGCTACGACATCTGTTGAATTTCAAGTACTTAAACCCTATTTGGATGAAATTGAATTAAAAGCTGAAACATTTAGGGTAACAAGTGTTTTTGATGGAGACCAACAATTAGATTTTACACAGAGGAACGGTTCAATATGGATAGAGCCTATTGAGCAGCCTAGAATTGGCGATGAATTAAAGTATACAATTAATTATCAATCTGATGGAAACACTGCTGACCCATCAAAATATGGAATGGGTGGAGTTAAAGTATTAGGTTTAGGATTCTTTGATGATACTGATGATAATCCTGCTTTAGTACAAACTCATTCATTTCCTGAAGGAGCTAGGCATTGGTTCCCTAGCAATGATCACCCCGCAGATAAAGCAACAAGTAAGATTACTACAACAGTTCGTTCAGATTGGAAAGTTTTATCAAATGGAATTTTAACCTATACTAAGACGAATTGGAAAAAACTACCGAATGGAATGAATATTAAATCCGCTGGCAGTGGAGATTCAACAACATATATTTGGGAATTAAACAAACCAAATTCTACATATCTTTATGTGATGGTTGCTGGCCCATATAAAATTATAAAAGATAATCACGGAGATATTCCATTGAATTATTGGGTTTATCCTAAAGATTTTGAGAATGCAAATCGCTCATTTGAACGAACTCCTGAAATAATGGCATTCTTTGAGAATGAATATGGAGTACCCTATCCTTGGCCAAAAATGGATCAAATCACAATTCCAGGTATTGGTGGTGGAGCTGAAAGCACTACTGCTACGATTTTAGGTCATAGTACGATACATGATGAAAAGGCAGAAAAAGATTTTCCAAGCCATTGGTTAGTTGCCCATGAAGCTGCCCATCAATGGTGGGGGGATTATATCACAATGGCAAATTGGCACCATGCATGGTTGAATGAATCTTTCGGCACTTATGGTGAATATTTATACAGTTCTTATCTATATGGAGAAGATGAAAGACAAATCAATTTGTGGAAGAAAAAACAAAGTTATTTCAGAGAATATCAAAATAAGTATTCTAGGCCAATGGTTCACCCGTATTGGAAATATCCTAATCAAAACTTTGATAGCCACATTTACCCACGTGGGGCTGCAGTGCTTCATATGTTGAGACAAATCACAGGAGATGAAAATTTCAAAAAATTCCAGAAAGAATTTTTAACAAATTTTAGATTTGGAAACCCATCTACCAATGATTTGATTCGAGCTGTAAATGATGTGACTTCATCAGATATAAATTGGTTTTTTGACCAATGGGTTTTAAGTGCTGGTCACCCCCAAGTTCAGGTTAGTTCAAGGTGGGCTGATGGCGAATTGACTATATTTATAAATCAAACACAACAAGGTAGAAATACACCGTTTATCTTTGAGATGCCAACTGAAATTGCATTTTATTACAAAAATCGTACTGAGAAAAAAACAATATTTATCGATCAAAGAAAGAATCTGTACAATTTTAAATTAAAGTATAAACCTATATTTGTCCGATTAGATCCAAATAATGATCTATTAATTGAAGTGGATCAAGAATTATCTAGAGATGCACTTTTAATTCAATTAAAACGTGACAATGTAATAGGTAGAATGGATGCTGCTAATAATTTATCTGATCATCTACAAGATTCACAAGTTCTGAAACAATTAAAACGGACTGCATACTATGATAAATCATGGTTCGTTCGGCAAGCATGCTTAAAAGTTATCTCAAGTGAGGTAACTTTTAAAGAATGGACAGTTGCCTATGATAGAGAAAAAAATAGTCAGCCAAGAAAAACAATTATAACAGAAATGGCTACTAATTATCCAACAGAGGCAGCTGATTTTATAAGAAATAAAATATCCAATGATAATAGTTACATAGTCCAAGCAGAAATGGTAAAGCAGTTAGGTATTGTAGGCAATCAATCAGATGTTAAATTAATTAATAAGTATGCTCAAGAATGGTCACCTAGGCATATTATCGATAGGGCTGCTAAGCGTGCTATCTCATCGCTTCAAGGGGAATAAAATCTCCTTAAAGCTTAATAAAATATTATTATTATATATATCTAGTATCATATTTGTATTTGCTCAATCAAGGGTAGATGGGCGCGTAACTGATAAAGAGAGTGGAGAACCTTTGGTTGGGGTAAATATATTCTTTTCTAAAACTACCTGGGGGACAACAACAGATAATAATGGTTTTTACTCGATAAAAAATATTCCTTATGGCAAATATGAAATGATTATTTCAATGATAGGATATCAGCTAATAAAACAAGATGCATTCGTATTTGATAATGAACGAATATCCATGAATTTCCGATTGATCCCTGAACCTATTCAAATGAATGAAGTCATTGTAACTGCTAAATCAAATAAAAGATGGAAGAAAAATTTGGCAATTTTTGATCGCGTGTTTTTAGGTGAGAGTAAAAATGGTAGGGCCTGTAAAATACTAAATGAATATGTCCTATCATTCAAAATTGAGGGAGGTGCTTTACACGCAACAGCTAGTCAGCCACTAGAAATAGAAAACAGTAGTTTAGGTTATAGAATAAAATATTATCTAGATGAATTCACTGTTGATAATTCTTATATACGATATGCTGGCGATTCCTTTTTTGTTAAAATGGAGCCAAAATCTGAACGCCAAAGAAGGAAATGGGAAAAAAATCGCAAAGTTGCCTATAAAGGATCTCTAAGGCACCTCCTTACAACATTAGGAGACCGTTTTAATGCACGATTTAATATTCAAGATGATGAAGTAGCTCAGAAATGGAATTGGTCAATGATAGCTGGTCGTAGAAAAGATCCATTAATTAAAGAAGGATTTGATATTTTTATTAATCCATCCTTTGATAGAAATTATGATAGAACTAGGTTTCGCCCTATAAAGATGGATACTCTTGTTTTCCAAGGTAGCCATCCTGAAAATCTTCTATTATCTTTTACAGGAAAAATGTTATTTAGATATCGATATGAATCAGAAGAATTAAACTATACTATGAATAATAGGTTTAGGACACAACCTCATGAGCAAACATCATTTATTCTTTTAAAGAAGGGGATTGTGTCATTTGATAGAAAAGGAAGATACTTCGACCCATTTATGATTGAACAACAAGGCTATAGCGCATGGGAGAGGGTAGGTGACCAGCTTCCTTTTGATTATGAACCCAAATGATATTTTAATTAGACTTCCCTTTTTATTTTCTCAAACCTAAATTGGGATATCATTTCAGCATTAATAAGAAAGTGCCTATGAAACTAAAACAATCCATTTATTCTCTTGCCGTCTCAACTTTATTAATGAGTTGTAGTGCAAATAAAATTGTTTTCCCAACACAAATAGAATATTCAACAGACTCACAAAGAGTCGTAGATACATTCATTCCATATATACAGTCAATGGGCTACACTGTTTTAAATCCTATGGATACTAGAATGACTATGCAGGGGCCAAGTGGGTTCATGACTGCAGAGTATATTGAAACCGATTGGTTTAAGACAGGTGTGCGAGATCAAGCCACTGGCAATGAATTTATTGTAAAACAGAAAGTTTGGATTCTGGTAGATTCTCCAGTGATAACCGTTGAAACAGTGTATGGATATTTAGATGGTGAAGAAATGATTGTTTTCGAAAGCGCACCGCCAGCACTTTATAGTGCCGTTAAAGCACTCCCCGAAGGATTAAATAATCTCGTTTCATCAAAAGCTTTATAAGTAAGTAATGAGATCTAAAAAAGAGAAGGACTCTGTTGATAAATTTTCTGAATTACTTAATGATAGCTCATTCCACTTCAAAAAAGGTATAAATACTTTTTTTGATGGTGTTGCAAAAAATATTGAATCGTTATTGGGTCCATCTAAAGATGGTCAGAAAAAATCTGATGATAAGTAGCAAAATGCGGCTATGTGACGTAGGTCACAAGTGAAAATTATGCTATTGAACTATCGTTGCTTATTAACTAATTTTCAATTAATTAATGGCTCATAGTGAACCAAAAAGGAGAATAATATGAATCGTATCTTAAAAACTTTTGCTCTTTTTCTACTCGTTTCAACAGTTTCTTTTGTTTATGCGCAAAATGAACTTGATGACGATGTAAATAAAGGCAGTGGAAAATCAGTAGTTAAGGATAACGCAGGAAGTGGTGTTAAATTAGATGGAGTGAAAAAAGATGGCGGAGCTAAAAAACCTGCTGCAGCAAAAATGGAAAGTCATGAAAAAGGCAAATCTGGTGTTGCAAAAGACATGAAATCAACAAAAGGCAGCTTCTGGAAAAGTCTTTTTGGCGGTAAGAAAGCTAAAAAGGAAGACGATCCTAACTAAAATTATCTAAAGATAATTCTATATTAAATAGGGCGAATAATCGCCCTATTTTTTTTATCTCTATTTATTGTAAAATCTCAATTGAAATAAAGGAATAACATTTCATGATTCTTAGAATACTATTTGCTTTAACAATCATTTCATCGACAATTCACGCTCAATTTGAGCATGATTTATCAGGAGGTTATTCTGGTAGAGGTGGTAATACAGATTTTCAGTATTGGAATATTTCCTACGCACTTACTTCCTATGGGGACATTAACTTAGGTGCTACTGTATTAAAAGACTCTGAATTTTTGCTCGCTTTTGAAAAAAATAATGCAACCTGGGCAGGTATTGAAAATTACTACAATGATCAACATATTACATTGAAATTTGATTTATGGGCTAATGGTAATATATCTCCATTTCTTATCGCTGAATCTTCCTTTGATGATGCTCTTGGTATTAAAAGTCGCTCTAATTATGGATTAGGTGCTAAATGGCGCGTTCTTGGAGATTTACTTTCTGTCAGTGCAGCTTTTTTATCTGAAGAAGAAGAAATTGTGGGACAGAATAGTATTCACCTTTATGCGGATTATGGTGATTCCCTTGGAGTAACTGCTTACAAAGATAATGATGATCTAAAGCCAGTTAAATATAGTAGGATCTCTATTAGGCCTAAGTTAAAACTTCCTATAGGTGAAAATTTTTATTATCAGTCCGAATATTATTATAAACCTGCTGGTGATGATGTTCTAACGGACTTCAGAAATACATTCACAATTAAAACTGCTGAAGAATGGTTAAATATAGTTATCAAGTACAATGTTAAAAATGATGCACAACCTGCACCTAAGGTTTTTATGCAATACGATCCAAAATATTATACTGAAGGTCAAAAAATTACTTTTGCCAACCCAGGAAAGGGCAGTGCGAGTTTGCCAAGTATTGATAGAGATTTAGCTCAGTCTGAGAAAGACGGCTATGGTCAATATTATATTAATAACTATAAAGCCGCAGATACCAGGATTTCCATAGGTATCAGTATCACTTTTTAAGTTTTTATTTAATAGATAGCTGCCTTAGACGCTCAAATAAAATCGCACTTACAGCAGCAGATACATTTAGAGAATTGATTTCACCTTGCATGGGTATACTTGCTTGAAAGTCACTATTTTCTAAATTCAACTTTTTTATTCCGCGACCTTCACTACCAACTATAATTAGTATTTTCCCTTTATAGTCTATTTCATACCAATTTTTTGATTGGATACCATTTTCAACTGCAGTTATCCAAAAATCTTCTTTTTTAAGTTGTGTTGCAGTTTGATTCAAATTAGATACTATATGAAAAGGCAATTGAGTGAATGCACCTTGGCTAACTTGCAAGACGGTATCTGTAATACCACAACTAGAGTGTTTTGAAATTATGATGCCATCTATTCCTGCACATTCAGAGGTACGAATAATTTGCCCTAAGTTTTGAGGGTCTTCAATTCCATCTAGCGCAAGTAAGCAAATATTGCCAGTTTGTTTTTTGTATGAAGGTAGATCGCAATCAATCATACCAGAAAATCTTACAACAATACCTTGTGTCCGCCATTGGTGAAAGTTTGATTTAAACTGAGCTGAGGAGAGAACTTTAATATGGCCACCATGGTAACCAAGAGCATGCGTAATCTTCCCATCTTTTTCCGCTGGGCTACCAGATTGGATAATTATTTCTATTATTTTGTATTTTTTTGATTCTAGTACCGCAGCGCATCCATTTATACCAAAAATAGTATGATGATCTTTTCTCATTAAGTTGAATATAATAATAGAATGCATCCATTGATTGAAACAATTGTATGAAAAACTTTAATTTCATATTTGTAATTAAGGATTATTAATGGAAACAAAAGAGTTCGATCAATTGTCAACCGAACATTTCGGCGTTAAAAAGGGTGCAAAGTTTAGAACAGTAAAATTTCACCATGAAGTTCATGGTGATTTAGAAGAGGGTGTAGAATTAATTTTAGATAGCATTGCTCATTATCCCACACGTTATTTATTTAAGGATGAGAATGGTAAAGTGTGGACTCTTCCAATTCATTCAGTTGAAATAATTAGTGAATAATTCTGATCTATTATCCTAAGCTTATACCAGCATCTGATCGAGCAATTTTAGTTAAATTTGGAGATTCAATTACTAAAGACCTGCACAAGCAGGTTTTTTCTTTTACAAAATATCTTTTGAGCCATCCAAAAGATGAAATTATCAATATTCACCCAGCATATAATTCAGTAATGGTTTCACTATCAAATTCAGCTCAATTAGATCAAACCAATACATATTTACAAGAAGTGCTTTCTCAGTATGATATTGAAACTGAATGTGGATCAAGAACTGTAGAAATTCCTTTAGTCTATGGCGGTGAATATGGCCCCGATTTAAAGCGTATTGCCAATTATTCGAGCAAGAGCGAATCTGAAGTGATTAAGCTCCATTCTGAGGCAATATACACTGTTAACTTTATTGGGTTTTCTATTGGGTTTCCCTACTGCAGTGGTATGGATGAGTCAATTTCAACTCCTAGACTTGAGACTCCTAGAAAATTAGTTGACGCGGGTTCTGTCGGTATAGCTGGAAATCAAACGGGTATTTACCCTTTATCCTCACCCGGAGGTTGGAACTTAATTGGTAAAACACCCAAAACGATATTTAATACGAAGAATCCTGAGGATAGCTATTTAAAAATGGGAGACAAAATTCGTTTTATTTTGATTACAGATGAAGAATTTCAAAGGATTTCTTCTTGAGTATAGAAATACTTAATCCTGGGCTTCAAACTACCATACAAGACCTTGGTAGGAATGGATATAGTCATTATGGTGTTTCTTCATCTGGTGCAGCAGATGATTTATCTTTTAGATTAGGCAATCTAATAGTCGGAAATAAAGAAAATTTAGCAGCTATAGAAATGACATTGGTGGGAGGTGAATTTAAATTTAATAGCGATGCTAATATATCACTAACAGGTAGCAAGTTTGATGCAAAAATTGATGGTGAATCTTTACATTTTTATAAGAATATATTTATTCAATCAGATCAAGTGTTATCTATTGGCCAAACGACGCAAGGCTCACGTTGCTATCTATCTGTAAGAGGGGGAATTGATATCAAGAATGTGTTATCTGCTAACACCACTCATCTAACTTCTAAAATGGGAGGTTTGAATGGAAGATCTTTAAAAAAAGATGATATATTAAAAATAGGTGATGACCAGAAATCATTAAATCCAATCAAATTTAATAAACTACTTGATATAGATATGTCTAAATTACTAATAATAAATGGTTTACAAAATAATTATTTATCAAAATCCTCTTGGAAAAATTTTCTCAATCAAGAGTATATTGTCTCTAATTTATCAAATAGAATGGGCATTCGATTGGAAGGTAGTCCTCTAAAATTAGACAATGAAAATGAAATAATTACTGAGGGTGTTCCACTGGGAGCAATTCAATTGCCAAGTAATGGATGTCCAATTATTTCTTTTGTTGAACATCAAACAACTGGAGGATACCCCAAAATTGCTAATGTAATATCGTCTGAGCTGCACAAAGTAGGGCAATTAAAGCCAGGTGATAAATTTCAATTTGAATTGGTATCATTAGAAAAAGCAGAAACACTTCGACATGAGCGAGAAATCTATGTAAAGTGTATGACAGATCATGGATAGTTCTTTAGCGATACTTATAACCCTTATTTTTTATAAAGTAATTTTAATTATCATTGGTATTTGGGCAAATCGTAGAACAAATAATACATCTGATTACTTCCTTGGCGGAGGTAAACTAGGTCCTTGGGTTGCTGCGTTAAGCGCATCTGCAAGTTCATCTTCTGCCTGGACACTGTTAGGCGTTAGTGGTGCTGCATATTTATGGGGTTTACCTGCGATTTGGTTGTTCCCTGCAACCTTGTCAGGATTTATTATTAATTGGCTCTATATAGCACCTCGATTAAGCTCATATGGTCGTAAGATAAATGCTTTGACGTTGACGGATGTCTTGGCAACAGATCAAAATGGAGAATCTATTCGATTAATCCGCTGGATAGCATCAAGTATCATCTTATTTTGTTTTATATTTTATATAGCATCCCAATTTGACGCAGCTGGTCAATCATTTCAATCTACTTTTGGTATAAAGAAAAATATAAGTATCCTGATTGGAGCTACTATTATCCTATTATATACTTTATTAGGTGGGTTTTGGGCTGTGAGCGTGACTGACACACTTCAGGGTGTCATGATGGCCATATCAGCAATCATTCTACCAATTGTTGCAATAATTCATGTTGGACTAAATGATATCCTAAGTAATCTATCTAATCAAAGCTTATTTTTATCCCCTGCTGGCTTTGGAGGAATTATTTCATTAGGATTTATTCTTGGCACTATGGGAATTGGAATTGGTTATCCCGGCCAACCACATGTTGTAAATAGATTTTTAGCAATTAAGCCTGGTCAAAGTATTAAAGATGGAAGAAAGATTGCCATTGTATGGGCTCTAATAATATATCCTGGGATGATATTATTAGGTTGGGCAGGCAGATTATTGGTTGATATTCCTAAAAATGAACAAATCCTCATAGAAATGAGCAACCAACTACTGCCTCCAGTAATTGCAGGTATAATTTTAGCATCAGTTCTATCAGCAATAATGTCTACAGCTGACAGTCAACTTTTAGTTGCTGCATCAAGTATTAGTCATGATTTGAAAGGTAAAAATGATGAGTTTAGCTTGAAAGATACTAGAATAGTTGTCGCAGTTATTTGTGTCTTAGCAGTGGCAATGGCAATTTTTGTTGATAAAACTATTTATAGCAGAGTTTTATTTGCTTTTTCAGCCATGGGTTCCGCTTTTGGCCCTCTACTTATTGGTCGTTTGAATGGTAATGTAGCTTCAAAATATGCTATAATTGCAATGTTAGTTGGATTTTTCGGAACCTTAATATTTTACTATTCAGACCTAAAGCCAGAGGGAAATCCTTTTGAAAGGATTTTACCATTCGTAACTTCTTGCTTGATAGTTTATACTGGAATGAAGAAAGGATGAGCATGGATATTAATTCAGATATGGGTGAGCTAAATACTCTTTTAGCCGATGGTACTTATGAAAAACTTATGAATCATGTAACATCTATCAATATCGCTTGCGGAGGTCATGCAGGTGGCCCGGAAATGATGGGCGCAATGCTTTCATTGGCA
>Ga0207989_1000993_pt1 | contig 14881 bp, 18 predicted proteins | sample ETNtaG_7_FD_185777 | JGI IMG/M metagenome (GOLD analysis project Ga0207989, IMG submission 185777) | Marine microbial and viral communities from oxygen minimum zone, Eastern Pacific Ocean - ETNP201406SV65 (SPAdes) (version 2) | ecosystem: Environmental > Aquatic > Marine > Oceanic ... | reverse complement strand
TACCACTTGATGGTTTCTTTGGCCCAGTTGCAACCTTATCATCAATCTCTTTAGTGTCTACAACGAAACCTTTTTTCTTTGCATGATCATATGCGTGTTGCATTGCAGATGAGAAATCTTTGTGGTACAGTTCGTAACCAGTTCCAGATTTCCCCATCCTCTTCTTTTTTTCTATATCTTTTTTTCCTTTAACAAGATATGATGCAATACCTTTCGTTTTTGGGTCTTTAGAATGTTTAGCAAGATAATCTTCAATACCTTCATCAATCTCTATTTTTTTTTTACTCTCTTCTAAAGTTTCGCTTGACCATCTTTCTACACTTCTACGAACTTCTTCAGATTTTGCCTTATCGTGAAGTTTTCTCAATTTTTCGTAAGTTAGACGCCGGATAGCTTCTTTAAATCCTTTTCGTCTTCCATCAACCGAAACAGGTTCACGAGATTCTTCAATTTGCTCTTCACCTTCTGGTTCAAATGAACTTCTTATTCCTGGTTTCTTTGCAGATTTTTTCATTGCTTTTGCGAGTTGTTTATCTGGTTTGTAACCTGGTCTACTAGACTTCTTTAGATATTTCTTTATAGCCTTTTTTCCTGCGGGAGATCTTCGGTACAGTGCTGCTTTTTTCTTATCGGCTGTAGACATTTTCAGTTCATCCACTGCGACCATATTTACCAGAAATTCCTCAAAGTCTTCTAAGTTCTCTTCCACAGGACCTTCACCTTCTTTCCATCCTTTTTCCAAGGCATTGAAAAATTCTTTCTTCTTGTCATCATCCATTTCACCAGGACTTTTAACCCCAAATTTGGCTAACATTTTGTCATAAAATTCTTTGTATTTCTTTTGGAGTTCAGATTCTTCATCAGTCAATTTTCCGTCATCAATCTCAACTTTTTCATCAACCACTTTTTCTTCTCCAATGATTTTTGGAAGTTTTCTTATTTCACCAGAATTTTTAAGAGCTTTTTTCGCTCTTCCCTCTTGACCCTTCATTACTAAAAGTTTACCATCCTCAAAAAATGGTTCATACCCCAACGGTCCATCTATACCCTCATCATTAAGAATTTCAAGAACATGGGATTCATATCCTTCTGCCATTGGTGAGCCGGTTAATGATGCTCTAATTGCTTCTCTAAAATTCATTTTTCCCTCTTGTTTCATTGTTGGTTTGGTATTAATTTTTTCTTTTTTGCCGGAAAGTTTAACCTCTTGGTCTTTCTTGGCCTGATCTTCATCTTTTAGTTCTTTCTTGATGATAGCAGCTACCTGTGCAACTAAAGCGGGATCTGGACCAGTGATTTTATTATCTGGTTCCTCTCCACCTTCACCTTCTTTTGGTTTTTCTTCGGGTTCTTGCTCATCTTCTTCTGGCTCAGTAGCAGTATCTTTTCCTGCTGGAGTTGGATCACCTACCGGGTCTTCATCCTCGTCATCTTCCTCTTCACCATCTTTTTTTTCTTTTTCTGCTTTGAGTTTCGCCTTGACTTTCTGATCCGCTTCTTTAGCGATCCGGCCGTCACGTTTGACAAGACCAGCGATTACGTTTATTAGACTATCAGATGCCATACATCTCTCCCGAAAATTGTGTAAATGTTTTTTTAGGTTGCGCGTCTTCCGCTACTTCTACTTGAAGTTCATTTAAAAACGAATATTCAAAATCTATTCCTATTCGTTTTCCAACATTCTCCAATAGTTTGATTGCTTTGTTAGAAAATTCTATATAACTCTGTACGTCTTCTTTTTCTACTAATGATTTCGGCGTTGTAGCGATTGTAAGACATTTATCAACTAATATTAGTGATTCTTTCAAATAAGCTATTTCGGCCTTGGTAAACATACTCTCATGCATTGAATTGATGATTTCGTCATACATTTCATATGCTTCAACGCATGTAGACAGACTCAGGGTTTCATACCCCTTCCACGAAAATTCTTTTGTTTCTACTTGTTCTTTTTTCTCTACCATAATTGGATCTTGCATGCCTCTTCGGCGCTTCATTCCTTCACGAACTACATCTAATCTTAATCCTGCACGAACATCATTAAACATATTTTTTGCATCTTTATTCTTCATTACTATTGGTACTCCCAATTTAAAAGTATCAAAATCACCCTGAACCGCCGCTTCTCTCATCTTAGAAGCAGACATTCCAGAAACACCTTCGGCATCTGGATCTCGTTCACCAGCACTAATTATCTCTATTTTATCAAATTCATAAAAACCGTGTCTTGATTTTACTCCATTATAAGTATTTAGTAATGAAGAAAAGTCTGCAACTCTATCACTACCCACAACCATCATTAATTTATCATACTTTTCATGTAGTTCAACAGCTACTTCAATAGCAGTCTTGGAATTTGACCTTGTTTGAAAGGATTTCTTCTCTTTCGGAAACGCCTTCTTCATGTACTTGAAAATTTGTGTTTTGGTAAGTGGATTTTTCTTCGCATCCTGTGTACTACTTGTATATACAAGAGCATCACCACCGACTCTTTGTGCTGTTGCAGTTAACGCATTGAGTAACTTTCCGTGTCCGATAGTAGGAGGATTAAACCTTCCAAATACAAATACTGCTGTTTTCATTAAACTTTACTCCTGTTCTTGGCAGCTTTAACAAGGGCAATTAGTTCTCTATCCATTGGTGCATTTATTGCTTTCTTATACAAACGTGCAAATGCTGGCTCTCCCATTCGTTTATCTTTCATCCTAAATCGTAATTCTTTTTTTCCAGTAACAGGATGTTGCGGAGAACGTACTGCACGCTTATGGTAATAACTTGTTGGGTCCATAAGATAATCATTAAATTTAACCACATCAGTAAACCACCCACCACCAGTATATTCTGGATGTTTTTCATAATAAGATACATGGACATCTTTATCAAAGCCAGATGCTGATTCTTTTAGATAGTTTTTTAGAGTTTTCATGCTAGCACACCGTCATGGTCTTTTGTTGTAAGTTTCAATTTCTTTTGAAGTTTCTTAGTTTTAGTTCCCCAAGAATCATCATCATATACAGCAGGTGGTGATAAAGTTGGAGTTTTCCCTTTTTTGTGCATCTTCATCCAGAGATCATTGTATTTCTCTTGTTCTTTTTTAGACCAACCACCTTTACCAGCGGCCTTCATACCAAGTTTTTCTAATTCTTTTTGATCTGGGTCTTCTTTTTCTTTTTTGCTAAACCAACCTTCGTGGTATTGTGTAAATGTCTTCATTTGATTATCTTCCCCAATTGTTTATAAAACGTTGATACTGCCTTGAAATCTTCTTTTTTCATTGCGTTAATCAATTGGTCCATTACTCTTTTTGTGATATCTACAAGATTCGAAATCTCCTGGTATCCTTCTCCGACATCTTCGTTTTTCTTCTTTTTCCTCTTTGACTTTCGATATGCCATAATAGCGCGATTCATTTTATTATCTTCTTCATCATCAAATCTTTTGACACCCTTACCTCGTCCTCCATATGAACCACTTCCTTTTGTCGCAGGAGAGGGTGGCTGTTTATCAACTTTTCCGCCTTCTTTCTTCCATTTTGCAACAGCCATGGCCCGTTTTAATGCGTCCACTCTCGATTCACCTTCATTAACATCATTATATAATTTCATTCTATTTGCACGACTCATTCCAGCTTTTTTAGCTGCACGTTGCATTCCCGAATCTTTTTCTTTTCCTGGTTTGGGATCATAACATTGGGATTTGTGTAACTTTTTCATAGTGGGAGAACGCAATCTATCTATTGATATATCACATATATTTCCACCTTCTCCAATAAGTGCTTCGTCCTGAAGTTCCTCGTATGATTTTTTCATTAGTACCTTATTTGGTCTAAACTTTGAATTACTCTAATTTTACTACCTTTTCCTTGACCTTTAAAATCTCCCGTTAAGTCATAAGTAGGTGGCCACTTATCCCACCCCTTTTCACCTTTTCCTATTTGTTTCTTTTGAAATGATACATCTCCAAATTTCTTGATATAATCGATGGCATCTTTTTTATCATAAGTCACTAATCTTGCTGTTCCTGTCCAACCCATAACCGTTTGACCATCCGTGTTTACTCTATCATGTCCAACATGGAAAGAATTTTTAGGATATAAGAACTCACCACTTGAATCTTTAGTGATAGTCATGTATAGAGCAGTGCCCTCTTCTTCTCCTTTTGGTTGACCACTAGCGGCTTTGCCTTGTTCCGAATCATCCATCCATAAAAATTTTGAAAAAACTATATTTAGTTTTCCATCTTTACCATTATTACTTAAATCCTTAGAAGAATATTTGGTAATATCTTTTGATTCTTTTATATGTTGTTTAAATGTTTTCATTTGTCCCAATTCTTTGCTGCGTTAAAGTTTTGCATTGAAAATTCCATTCGGTCTACCAATTTAACAGCTCCTCCCTTGAGAGAATCTATAGCTACAAATCCTTCCGGTGCCGTAACCCGATATCCTGTAGATGTCTTTATAAATGTCTTTGTTAATCCTTGAATACTTTCCAACTTACGTACAATCAATAATTTAGCATCAATAAGTAAATTTTGCATAGCAAATATTTTAACAAACTCTGATGAATTCTTTCTCAGGAACCCCACATATTTGTCCATTACTTCTTTTTTGGCCTTCTTACTTTTCTCTTGTTTTACCTTATCAATATCTGCCTTCAATTTGTCATATACATACGCAATCATTCCAGCCGTATGTTTCCTAACATTTTTAACCTTTTCACCTGACCTAACCTTCGTGTTATAATAGGTTTTCACCAGTGTCGATGTTTGCGGGTCATTTGCAATCATTCCCAGGATATTTGAATCTAATCTCTGGAATAAACTTCCTGCTTTTTTCAATATTGCAGTAACTTCTCCTGTTTCCCTCTTTGTCATTGTAGCAGTTCCCGACTGATCTTTGAACGATGCATCCGCCTGCCATACCGTATTTACCTCTCTAAATGAACCTGGATTTACACCAAAAGAGGCGGTCATGTCTTCCATCGTATCGCCACTATAAGTAGTATGCCATACGATCCCCATATTTGAAGACATCATTTTGGCCGCCAATTTGGATTTCACTGGTACTGCATAAACAATTGTATTCGGTTGAAAGGTAATATATTCTTCGTTATCTATTGTTTCTCTTTTTAAATCATCTGAAGTATACATCATATCACCCTGAAGAACACCCTTAATATTTACTCTGGATAATTCTGCAAGTGCGACTTTGAGTTTGTCTGCCAGTCCTCCGGCATGGTTGTCATCTATATCTGCTTCTGTGTAGTTTATCTTGGCGTTCTTGGCAAATACTCCTTTGGTCCCGACAAAAAATCGGTCATTCTCTGGATTATAGCCAGCGAACACGGCCGGTGCTCCGTCCCATTTTACGGTTACATCGACAGAAGCATTGGCGTGTCCAGCCAGCATATCTCTCAATCCTTGAAGGAAATTTATTGCTCCTCTTGTGCCCTCTACTCCACCATTTAACACCTCATCTTCCAGGTGCTCCATATGGAGGTTTTTTTGTTCTGTTAAAAATTCGGAGAATGCAAACATTAAGTACTCTCTGGAAATATTTCTGTATAATCATCGATATACATTTTAGAATCAGATGAAGTATCAGGATTTCCCATCATTTGTCCAGCACTTTTCCATCTAAAAAAAATCGAAATGTCCATAATTTTTTTAGATTCTGTTGCTGTTTCTGCTTTCAAAAGAAAAGTATATCCAGCTCCAGTTGTCTTCCCTTCATATGAAAAAGTAATACCTTCTACACTATTATCGAATTCTGCTTTTGATGGTATACGTTGAACAACTGTTCCACCTTTTGCAGCATATATTATAGCCTTTTCACCAACACTAATTTGTCTTTCAAAAACCGTTTTCAAATTCTTCTTTACTGTTTCATCTTGCTTCTTAAAATATTCACCAAATATATCAGTAAATAATGCATTTCTTCTCAATTTCCACTTTTTTCTAATACCCGCGGGCCCTTGGTCATATATTTTTCTACAAATATATCTAAATTGTTTTGTTCTTGACTTATTTTTGTCATCCTTATTGTAAACTGATTTCTTTTTAGGGACATATAATAAATCATGAAATACTTGAACAATATCATCATCCACTTTTTTTCCTTGATACTCTTCCCAATCCGGCCCCATTTTATTTTTAATTTTAATGAATTCTGCTATAGCTTTCTTTTTTATTTGAATAGATTCTTGTCCTTTTCCTATCTTCCAATTTTGTAAAGATTCACCTATTAAAGCTAGCCAATCATATGCCAAGTAATCCCATTTTTCGGGTACTTTTTGATGTAATTCATCAAGTAAATTTCCTTCTGATGACCCTAATGCTGTTCTTGCAAATGAATTAACTGTTAAGTTTTTAAATTGTCCTTTACCATATTTTAAAGATATTCCCTGTTCATTATATGCAATATCTGCTGCACCATAATCAGATAAATCATTAGTTGGCCCTGTCCAAAAAACCGTACCAGTTGGTGGCCCAATCCTTTTTACGATCGCAGCTGCAACTTTTATTGCATCATTTTTTCTGTCGGTCATTTTACCTTCATCGAAAAATTCTTTTGTCGCTTGTTTAGAAGTTAAATAACCATCCTCATCTACTGTATCATCCATGAACCTAAACTGTGGTAAGTTTTCTATTTTTGCTTCTTTCGTGCTCCCGCTTCCTTCTCTTGCGCTTATAGTTCCATTACTAAAATATTGTCTTATATCTGCCCCCTTTTCAATCTTTTTTGCGGCTTCTGAATTATAACAAGCTATTCCACATATCACTTCATGAAAAAAAGTAGTAGCATCTGACTTAGCTTCGGTTAAATTTGTCCAACCTATAAAACTCTTCATTTATCCCCTTAAATTTTAATATTACTGATATATTTATAATACTAAGTCACCCAGCAATCGGTTTTGGTGGGTCTGGTAGTTTATTATCTCTGACGGCCTTTAGAAATACTTCCTTATGAAGTGCATGCCATCCGGCACAAGTATCTTCTTCGACCACATCGGCAAAGAAATTGCCGTATTGGTCTTCCATCACATAGACTGATTCTTCATCATAATGTATGCTTTTGTCCGTAATAAACATGACATGTATCATTACCCCCATTTCAGGGGAAATGTAATACTCATCTGGCAAGAATGCCTTGAGGGTAGGTAGTGGGTTGCCTCTATTTCTTTCTTTTCTATATTCTTCTAGATTTATAATTTTATCATCATTCAAATTTAAACTCCCCAAAGTCTTTTTTATTCTTCATCCGACCTTTTGTTGCTTTATCGAATAAGGGAATATCATCATCATCTTCTACTTTCCCAGTATCGACTAATCCAGATTGTGATTCATCACCCAGATCTGAAAGCTTCATCTTTGCTCGGTCAATTCCAATCAAAAACTTTTTATTAGTAGTAGGATCACTGTACCGATTTTTCAATTGTTTGATCAATATTTGGCCGGCCTCTTCCAGTTTTTCGTTGCTAATAATCGCAAACATGAAATCAGCGGTTGCGGGAAGACCAAAACTTTCACTTGTGTCCTCTAATCCTACATCTGTATTCTGAAATCCTTGTCTGTTTGTTTGTGTAGCCGACAGAATAGGTACATCATGTTCTACTGCCAATCCACGTAATTCTTCAGCGATTGACTTTACGTAACTATATGAATTTACATATTGACCGGGTCGAATCCTGGAAGATGAACAAATATTGATATAATCCACAAAAATAATATTTGGTTTAAAACTTCGTTTCAGATTTAATTCATTTAATAAGGCTCTAAAATGATTAGTGCTTGCGGCTGCAGTAGGATATTCTTTAATAATTAATCTTCCAGTAGTTTTACTTCGTAAGTCTTCTATTTTCTTGTCATATATTGGTTTTGGTAGACTTACCAAATCATCTAAACGGATATTCAATAAATTTGCATCAATCCGTTCTGCGATACGTTCTTCTGCCATTTCTAGAGTAATATACAAAACACTATTTCCCTGTGATAGAGCATTTGCAGCAACATGACACATGAATAATGATTTTCCGACACCAGTGCCCGCAAGTGCAATATTCAGAGTTTTATTCGATATACCACCTTGAGTTACCTTATTGAAGAATTCCAAGTCAAAAGGAATTTTCTTTTCAATTTTGTGATAAAAACTATAACGATCATCGGAATCAAGAAGATAATCATGCCCAACGTGAGGATCAAAAGAAATAGACAAAGCATCAGTAAGAAGCTCAGGAATAACCCCTTTATCAGACTTTGTTTTATCGGGCTCGTCCAAGATTTTGATTGAATTAACAACGGCATTGTAGATTGCTTTGTCCTGACAGAATTTTTCTGTTGTTTCCAATAGCCACTGAATATCTGTTTGTTCATCTTGCTGGCTCTCCAAATAGTTTAAAAGTCCTGTTACATTTTCAAATTCTTCTTCTTTTAATGTTGTATTGTCTAGTTCAATAGTCAGTGCTTCTTTCGTAGGTAAATTGTTGTACTTGTTGATAAACGAATTTACCTGTTCATAGAGAATTTTATCGGTGGGTTCCATGAAATATTCTTTATTCAGGAAGGGTAAAACTTTTCTTGAATATTCTTCGTTATGAATCAGATTTTTAAGTATTATTTGTTCTATCCTTTGTTGCATTTAACTCCATTTCATTCATTTGTTTTTGTAAAATTTCTATTACCCATATTCCTAATCTTCGTTCAAAATCTGATCCTTCTTCATCGGATATTTCATGTCCCAAATCGTGCGGTGGAATTTCAAACTCATATTCATAAGTACATCCTATATTCTCATCTTCACCAGTCTCGTCAGCTAATTTAAAGTTTGTATATCGAATTACTGCTCCATCAAACGGTGATGCATCCTGTATAAGTATACACAACGACCTATCATCTGGGTCATTTGGATTTGATATTATCTTGTATGCTGGCATCTTAGTATCAAAAAACGGATCACCCATCATCATTGTCATCTGTCACCCCTTCTTCATCGGAACCGCCATAAGTAAATTCCTCTTGTGCGGCTTTGTTTAATGCTTTCATAATATCATCAGTAAAATATTTTTCTGGATCACTCAATATTTGTTTTCCAAATACTTTTGAACCATCTGGTAATTCATAACGAGTTGATACTTTCTTTATTATATCATATTTTTCGGCTAAGTCAAGTAGTCCATAATATCTGTTCAATCCTTGATCATATCGTAGAAGAACATCTATCTTTTTATTCTCTTTAGTTAATCTTGATTTATAATTTTTACAATGTATTACATTTCCGACAACATCTGTTCCATCTTTTTCTTTTCGCTTAGAAAGAAATACAATAGTTGATGCAGCATATTGAATTCCACTACCACCTCCCATTACATCTTGTGGGAACATGGTCCCGACTTGTTTGTATGTGTGATTAGTAACTAAAAGTGGGATTCCAGCTTTACCCAGTTTCAATGTTAAGACTCTAAAAGAACCTTTAACTAATTGAGCCCGGGTCATGTCCTTGGTTTCTTTACCATCTGAAATATCTGTTACTTCTTTTGTAGTAGATAACATACCAAGAGAATCTAAACATAACATCAATGGTTTATCCGTATCTGTATGATTTTCTACTACTTTTAATGCTTGATGGGTAAATTCTTGAATCGTTGTAACCGGGAGAATGACCATTCGTTCAGTATCAATTCCCCGGGATTCGATCATTTGCTTAGTGAGAGCAGATTCAGACTCAAAATAAAGAACACCACCGCTAGGATTATCTGCAAGAAACTGTTTGACAATACCCAATACAAAAAAGGTTTTTCCAGTTGCAGTTTCTCCAGCGAATGCTGTAATTTTATTTGTAGGTATTCCCCCATAAATATCCCCCGAAATTAATGCATTTAAAATATAACTACCACTATCTATGTAATCAGAAACATCACCAGCTTCTATACCATCAGATACTTTTGATCCATATTCATTACCAGTAGCCTTTAATAAACTATTAAAATATTCACTCATTTTCTTCTTTTCTCCTCTTCAAAATTTCTGTCATTATCAATAATGCTTGTTTATTGAGATCTGCACGGTCAGAAAATAATTCTGCTGTGTCTCTATCTTTAATCGTTTTTTTGTATTGTGATTTTAGATCCTCAATGATCCACTCACTATAATCAGTAACATCCATCTTGTTTTATCCTTGTAAGATGTCCACTTTTCTCCATTGATCTTGCAAAACGTACGGCATCTTCCATATTTTGACAAAATCTTTTAAAAATATCATCCGGGTCGGGTTCAATCCATTCAGCGTTTTCTTTCATTTGGGCATGGCTACCTTCAATATGACTTCTGTGATCTTTTGATTTCCAATATTCTACCCAGATATTCATACGAAAAACTCCTCTAAACTTGCTCGCCGTTCAGTGTCCCAACCGATAACGTCCAAGACCCCTTTCAGTGGGTCAACAAAAGCCTTTGCAAATTGTGTATCATAATCAATACTTTTTTCCAAATTAAATTCATCTGGCAACATATCCAGTACAGAAATTACTCTGTTACCTACTGGATTCGGGTCCTTGAGATAGGCGAATTTGATTTTTTCCCCTTCTTTTATAGTAGGGTATTTTTTTGTTAATTTCTTGTCCCTGAGTATATGATTATAAATCAAAGAACCTTTTACATGAATCGGAGTGGATTTTTTGTAGATTGTAGAAGCGTCCTTATACTTTTTCAATCCCTTTACCGATCTTGGAAATGCCACCTCTTCCATTCTCATATTCTTAAACTTTTCTTTGAACTCCTCTATATACTCAATTACATCATCTTCTGTTCCATCAACAATAATATTAAAAACTTCTTTCAATGCTTTCCTGCAGGATTCTGGTGTAGAACTCTTGATTGCTTCAATACCGACAATCTTTAGTTTTGGTTCTTCGTATCGAACACCCTCAGAATCATGAACGTTCAGAATATAATGTTTTTTCGCAACCCAAATACCAGTATCGGCAATTACTTCTCGTTTCATTACCATTTTCTGCTGGTAAGCATTCACATAATCAGCCAGATCTTCATAACATTTTTCGATTACTTCTTCGATTCGTTTACAGGATTTATCCAAGAATCCAATGATTTTTTCCTTATCGGTAAGACCCACTCTAGAAACAAGATTATCAAGACAAACGTATAAAGAATCAGTATCCATAGCAACAATATAGTCCACATCATTTGTACCTAATGTTTTGTTTAAATAATTGTTTACTGCATTTTCGGCCCATTGAACCGACAATTGTCCAGCAACGGAAACCGCTTCCGCATTCCGTTCATCATAAAAACGAAACCACTCATTACCCATCGCTCCATAAGCGGAATTCAGAGCGATCTTCAAATTCTGTTGATAATTGTAATAAGTAGATAATTTATTTGGATCAGCATTTTTCCCCTTCTTCTGTTCTGTCAACATCTTTTTCTTATACTTGACCCTATCAGTATACATTTTCTCCATCAACTTTGGGAGAAATCCCTGTTTATCCCTACGATAAACCGAACCATTTGGAGTAACCGTTATGTCTTTTTCTTTCCAAACAGAAGTATCAAATTCTTTGGCCAATAATCCAGATACTCCAATATCATCTTTCCAAGTTCCAAGAATGGTTTCTGGCGAAATATTATATTGCATAATCAAATGAGGATACAAACTATTCAGGTCGAAACTCACAATCCAATTATGTCTCCCCTTCTGACAAGTTTTAACATACGCACCTTCGTATGCTTCCCCTTTACGTTCTTTCTTTTTCTGTGGGATTACTACCTTCTCCCTTAGAAGATGATTATAAATGATACAATCCCATAATCGTGTCTGAGCAAATACATCAGCATAATTACACTTTGCCAAATATGCCAGAGAAATAATCATCTCTAAAAGTTTCATCTTTTTCTCAAGACGCTCTACTAGCAATACATCTTGAATATTATACTCAATAAACTTTTGAAAATCTGTTTTATATAATTCATGTAACGTTGATACTTCAGAAAAATCAAGTTTTCTTTCTCCTAGTTCTACATATGCGATGTGATCTAATCGATAAGATTCTTGATTTATATAAGTAAATTTCCTGTATGCTTCTAAATAATCAATTTCGGATACACCATAAATTTCGTAAACTTCTCTCTCTTGACCACCCATACCAAAAATGGTTTGAGGTTTCACAAATCCCCAAGGCGAGAGTTTTTTGACCCATTGTTTCCCCAATACTTTACGAATTCTATTAATCAAATATGGAGTATCAAATATCCTAGTATTCCAACCAGTAATGACATCTGGATAGTCTTTTTGCCAGTACATGACAAATTGTTCTAGTAATTGTCGTTCATCACTACATTTATTATATGTGATCTCTTCATTATCATTCTTAAATTCACCACAACCCCAAACCTGAATATCATCATTCATTTTAATTGTAATTGCGGTAACTTCTTCTGTAGCAAATTGTGGATCCGGGAAACCGTTTTCTGAACCAACTTCAATATCAATGAACATGATTTTGACATGCTCTAAATTATAATCGATTTGTTCTTCTGGGTAAGTTTCAGCAATGAAAGAATATGAATAATTAGAATGTCCGTAGATTTCCATATTTTCTACGCGTTCATATTTCCTCATAGATGCGCGGGTTTCTTTGATGCCTCCCCATTGGACAGGGCCGACTGGCTTACCATCTAGGGTGCGCCACTTTGACTTATTTTTGGTAGGAACGTATAATGTTGGTAGGAACTCGTGCTTTACATTAAAAGGGCGTCCGTTTTCAATCCCTCTTTCTAAAATGTAATCACCAAGACATACTACATTAGTGTAAAATGTATTGTTGGTCATCTATTTGTACCATTGCTTCCGGGTTGATTCATCATAATCACTATTAATTTCATCTAATCTATTATAACACATAATTATGTGTTTGTCAACCCATGAGCGACCCTTAAAGGCCCCAATAGTAAATAAAAATTGAAGATAGGTTTTAATTGATATTTCTTGTACTTTAAGCAGAAACGAATCCATTTTTATATTGAACTCCACTTTTAGTTTTCAATGCGGTCATTATTTTTTTGCGATTTCCCATCAAATTGTAACTACAATGAATCCATCCACTATTTGGATTTTTGCCATCATAGAACTCTAAGATGAGTTGATCGAATTCCAGATTTTTAGCAATCCATTTTGCTAAATCTGGATTTGGTGTGGAAAAACTTTCAAAATCTCCGGCCATTCCATTACAATGCTGACTTTTACTAGACCCGCCGACCTTTGCATTCAAGGCTGGACTGCGATATCCTGAATTAATTGTAATGACACCGAATTGGTCACGGACAGGTTGTAAAATATGAATTGCCAAATGTGTTAAATTTACAAGATGTATTGAACTTGGCGAATTATCTACACGTAATCGTTCTGCGGTTGCACTTTTTACCATTTCTGATAAACTAAAATTCTTTGATAATCTAATCACTTCAGACATGTTTCCTCATTCTTTTTCTATATCAACAGACCCCGATGTAGGATCATATGTAACTTTAAATGATACTTCTATTGGTTTTAATGTTCCATCTGCCTTCAGTATAGGTAATTTACCTTCGACAGCGCCCGTCAACGCATCTTTAGCATTTGTAAAAATATGTGCTGGGTCATCTTTTATAACTTTATCTAATTCTTTTTTAGCACTATCCGGAAGAATATCATCTATCATATTTTCCACATGCTCAGCTGCCAAATTTGAAGCCTTATCTATAACAAGACTAGAAATAACATTAAATAATAATGCTGGTAACATAATTAATCTCCTAAATTATTCACATCCGCAAGGACTTTTATCTGTGCATTCACAAGGGTCGCAAGTGCAATTTTCACAATCGCAATGTTCGTTGTTACACATTTTTTAATCTCCGAATGGAAGGTTATTATTAAGTATTCTTTATTATATAGTAAAAACAAAAAAAGCCCACCAGTACATAGGTACTGATGGGCGCATCGTCAAACTAAAATGTCAATCTTAATTAACTTGTTTGATCTTTTTTCCATCTTTATTAATCGGGATCAATCGAGCCCTCTTATCTTCTGGAATCACCTTTTCAAGTTCAACTGTTAACATTCCGTTAACCAATTGACATCCTTTAACAACCATATCATCTGCAAGAGTGAAAGACCTCATGAAAGTTCGTGTAGCAATACCACGATGAACATACTTAGATTCATCTTCTTTTGACTGCTTAGAACGAATTTCTAGAACGGATTCTTTCAATTCGACTTCAAGATCATCCTCCGAAAGACCAGCAACGGCCAATTCGATGAAATACTTGGAATCTCCCTCTTTTCGGATGTTGTAGGGTGGATACCCCTGTTGACCATGTTGAGATGAAGTTGTTGATAATTCACCAAACAACCTATCAAACATTGAATCGTACCCTACGGAAAATCCAAGGGCTTTTTCGATATCCCCAAAAGATGTGGGGACGTGTGATGCGCGTAATACCATAATTCCTCCTTATAAAGCGAGGTTTTTAAAAATCACCCCTCATACGCAGAGCGGGTGAGTGTTACGAGGTTTCCACTATGGACAACCTCAATCACGCCAACCTTCTCCAGCAAGGAGATGTTGACATCGATGTTTAAAAACTATCCAAATCAATTTTATTAGTGAATCTGCAGCATAACTACCTTCTTTCACTAATAATGTATATTTTGTTTTCATAATCTCTGTGTGTGGAAGAAAGGGTGAGTGTCCAGAAGCTGTCACTCCTTTTGTTCACCCTTTTTTCTTATCATAATATATACTTCACTTATACTTATATTATAACATACTATTTGAATTTGTCAAGTGTTTTACTTCTTAGAGTAAATTCCCCACAAAACCCAAAT
>Ga0207989_1000987_pt1 | contig 14943 bp, 17 predicted proteins | sample ETNtaG_7_FD_185777 | JGI IMG/M metagenome (GOLD analysis project Ga0207989, IMG submission 185777) | Marine microbial and viral communities from oxygen minimum zone, Eastern Pacific Ocean - ETNP201406SV65 (SPAdes) (version 2) | ecosystem: Environmental > Aquatic > Marine > Oceanic ... | reverse complement strand
TTTATGCCTACATACGACTACATATGCAATGAATGCGGTGAAAGGTTTGAGCATTTTCAACCTATGTCATCAGCGCCGTTAACTACATATCCTCATTGTAAAGATGAAGACAGTAGCGTGAAAAGATTAATTAGTGGTGGATCTGGATTAATATTTAAAGGATCAGGCTTTTATTTAACTGACTATAAAGATTCCCCAAAAGAAAAAAATAAAAATAAAAAATCAAAGAAAAATTCTGATAAAAAGATGAAGAAACAGAAAACAGTAGATTCTGCAAAAAGTGAGAAATAAATATGTCGAATAATATAAATAAAGCAAGTGAACATTTTAAAAACCTATTGGAAGATCAACTTGCACGTGTTGAACGAATGGAGCATGGTGAAGAAAAAACAAACTACGCGCAAATAGAATCATTAAAAATTGGAATAATAGGTGGGGATGGAATAGGCCCATTTATTGCTGCTGAAGCGCAAAGAGTATTGGAAACATTATTATCTGAACAACTTTCAGAAGGAAAAATTTCTTTCCAAGTTATTGACGATTTGACAATTGAAAAAAGAGCCGATGTAAATCAAGCGATACCTGATGACGTGTTAGAAAAAATAAAGCAATGTCATGTTACGCTGAAGGGACCAACTACCACACCAAGAAAGGGAGATCCTTGGCCTAATATTGAAAGTGCAAATGTTGCCATGCGTAAAGAACTGGATTTATTTGCTAATGTGCGGCCAGTTCGAGTACCAAAAGATGGTATTGATTGGGTGTTTTTTAGAGAAAACACAGAAGGAGCATATGCATTGGGAAGTAACGGAGTGGATGTGACGGATGACTTAGCTATTGATTTCACAGTTACCACTACGCAAGGTTCTGAGCGTTTACTTAGACTTGCCTTTGAATATGCAGACAGAAATAATATTGATAAACTAACGCTTGTTACCAAGGCGAATGTTGTTAAAACAACTGATGGAAAGTTTTTAAAGATTGGATATGATATAGCAAAAGAATATCCAGATATAAGTGTTGATGATTGGTATATAGATATTATGACGGCAAAATTAATTGATCCAAAACGACGTACTCAATTTCGTGTTATGGCGCTACCTAATTTGTATGGAGATATATTAACCGATGAAGCTGCGGAATTTCAGGGTGGTGTAGGGACAGCTGGTTCAGCAAATATTGGTAATAAATATGCAATGTTTGAAGCAATACATGGTTCAGCCCCCAGGATGGTTGATGAAGGCAGAGCCCAGTTCGCTGATCCGTCTAGTATGGTTCGTGCTGGAGCCATGATGCTGCGACATATTGGATTTCCAGAAAAAGGAAAACATTTAGAAATGGCATTGGATATGACTGGACAATTTGAAAAGAAATTAACAATGACAGGTAGGGATGATGGCGCAAATGGTAGAGAATTCTGTGATTACATACTTGAAACCATGAATGATCCAGATCTTGAAAAAAAATGGGAGTCTTACCAATAATAAATTAGAAATACTTTAACGTGTATTAAAAAAGGTGCGTATTTATGCACCTTTTTATTTTTTTGTACTTATGTTTATAGATTATGCAGAAATAAAATGTGAAAGCGGTAAAGGAGGCGCTGGGCGAGTTTCTTTTCGAAGAGAAAAATTTGTCCCAAAGGGCGGACCGGATGGTGGTGATGGTGGAAATGGGGGATCTGTAGTTTTTGTTGCAGATCGAAATCTGCATACATTGCAAGATATTCGGTATAAAAAGATATATAAAGCTGAAAATGGTGGCTCTGGAGCGTCAAATCAAAGAACAGGGAAGAATGGGCAAGATATTAGAATTCCTGTGCCTTTAGGTACTATAATTAGCGATTTAAGTAAAAACTTAGCTAAAGCAGATTTAGTTTCTGATGGAGAAGAGTTTATAGCATGTATGGGTGGTAAAGGTGGAAAAGGGAATATTAATTATAAATCTTCTACAAGACAGACTCCTAGATATGCACAAAAAGGTTTATCTGGAGAGAAAAAGAATTTTTCTATAGAATTGAAGGTATTAGCAGATGTTGGGTTAGTTGGATTACCTAATGCAGGAAAATCTACCTTATTATCATCTGTGTCTTCAGCTACACCTAAAATTGATGATTATCCATTTACAACGCTGCAACCACATCTAGGTATAGTTAAATATGGTGAATATCAATCTTTTGTAATGGCTGATATTCCGGGGTTAATTGAGGGTGCGAGTAAAGGTAAGGGCTTAGGTCATCAATTTTTAAAACATATTGAACGAACAAAACTTTTATTATTTCTAATTGATACTGCAGATAAAAACCCATTAGAAAATTATAGATTATTAAAAAAAGAATTGTTGAACTACAATCCAGATCTTGATAAAAGAAAATATCTAATTTTGCGTACAAAGATTGATACAAAGATTGAAAATGATAAATGGTCTAAAATAGATGATTACTTAAACATATCATCTGTAAGCAAAGAAGGGATACACGAGCTGATCAACAATATTGGTCAACTCCTTAATGAAGAATAATCTTGATATATAATATACTTAAATATTGAAATTGTTTTTCTATGAATATTTCATCGGTAATTTAGAATATTAATTATAAAACAATTATTTTGGAGAGGTGGCCGAGTGGCTGAAGGCGCTCCCCTGCTAAGGGAGTAATGGGTTTATAGCCTGTTCGTGGGTTCAAATCCCACCCTCTCCGCAAGGTTAACCCTGCTGTTTAGTGGGGTTTTTTGTTTCTAGACATTTTAAATAGTTTTCTGTAATATTATCATAACAAACGATTCTGATTGCAAATGAGGAAAAAAATGAGATATTTAATTTTATTCGTACTGATCTGTTGTTCTTTTGAAACAATTGCACAAGATCGAGAAACAATATTAGACGGTGAAATGGAAATAAGTTATTTCGGAGGTCTTAATCTCAATTTTGCAAGTGTTATGCAAAATTTAACTGGTCTGATAGGAGGACAAGGAGGGATCCTAGTTAATGATGCGATCTATATTGGTGGATCATTAGGGTCAAGCATTACAGAAATTGGTGGTGGATATACTAGTTACAGATATATTGGTCTTTTATTTGGTTCCTTTGTGAAGCCTAAAGATGCTATTCATTATTTTTCTGATGTTGGTTTGTATTCAGGAAAGATAAGTTCCGAGGGATTGACTGGCATAGTTTCAGCATCAACTGAAAAATTTTCGATCATAGAACCAAGAATTGGTGTAGGTATTAATTTAAATGATAAACTGAAAGCAACCGCAGGACTATCATATAAATTAGTAGGTGCAATAGATAATTCTAATATTAGCAAAAAAGATATTGGAGGAATTTCACTTAGTGGATCTATTATTTATGGATTTTAATTTATTTCAGGTTTTTATTCATATAAAATCAATAAGCCCCACAGTCGTGGGGTTTTTTGTTTCTCTTTCTTTTATACTTATATTCTTCAATAAAGAAAAATTAATTAGGAGAACTTATGAATTTACAAATGATTTTTAGGGTTAATGGAGTTATCCTGTTTATAAATGGATTGAATTTCCTTTTAAATACTAAAATGTTTTTGGGAATGGCCGGTTTCGATATGACACCTCAATTACAAACTTTGGCTCAAGCAATGGGAGTTTCTCTTATTTCAATTGGTCTATTATCTTGGAGAACACCAGATATTGCAGGTGAAGCTATGAGTTCATATGGTCAATTATATGGCATCATTGGAGTTTTATGGGTATTGCTTATTGGATATCATTTTGGAACTGGACAAGCATCGGGACCTCCCGTTTATGGTAATCTTGCTATTAATGCTGTTCTTGCTTCATTATTCTTTATGTATAGTAAAAAACATCAACAAGGAGGATAATATGGATTTACTAATAATTGTACACATCAAAAGCACTTATGATGGCTGGAAATCTTTTTTCGATGATAACCCTGCTGGTCGTGAAGATTTTGCTGATGACAGCCGTACAAGAATAGCTAAGGTTGATGATAAAACTGCAATGGTTCAGTTATTTGATGTCGATATGCAAAAAATGTCTAAAGTTGTTAATAATCCAAATTCTGATATAGCTGAAGCAATGGCTGAACATGTTGTTAGCCGTGAAATCTATAAGATTGAAAAGATGGTTCCACCGACTTCATAGCATATAGATTTAGGGCTTGTTTAATGTAATTTTGCATTATTAACACATTTTAACATAATTAATATATAAATAAACTATATGGCTCAACTAACCCTGCTTAATAGCGGGGTTAGTTGTTTGTAGAATAATGGGTAGATTTAATTATGAATAGTAGGAATTTGAAAATGCTATATCCAATAATAGTAGGAATGCTCTTATGGCTGTTTGGAGCACCTTCAGGGTTGGATATAAAAGCTTATCATATTTTTATTGTATTTATATCTGTCATTATTTCCATTTTAATTCGAGCTGTGCCTATGGCAGTAAGTGTTTTAACAGGGTTATTATTTTCAGTATTGGTGGGATTAATCTCACTGAAAGATGCATTAAAAGGGTTCGGTGATTCAACTACATGGCTTGTAGTTATCGCTTTTCTGATAGCAGGTGTAGTAATTGATACAGGTTTAGGAAGGAGAATTTCATTTCTTTGCATTCATGCTCTGGGAAAATCTATAACAGGATTGGGTTATGCTATCTGTTCTGCGGAATTTATATTGGGACCATTGGTTCCTTCAAATACAGCACGTGGAGGAGGGATCCTTGCTCCAATTGTGGATTCCATGTCACGTACGTTCGGTTCTAGCCCAACACAATCACCCGAAAAAGCAGGCCAATATCTTCATCTTATTGGAGCACATGCAAATCTGATTACTTCAGCGATGTTTCTTACGGGTATGGCAGCTAACCCTTTAGTATCAAAAGCAGCGTATGATGTCTTCCAAATTGAATTTGATTGGCTAACTTGGACATTAGGAAGCATTGTTCCTGGATTGGTTGGACTTGCTGGCCTACCTATATTAATAAAATACCTATCTCCACCAACAATTAAGTCTATTCAGCCAATTCGAGATAAAATCAAAAATGATGTTAAGAAATTAGGCCCATGGACTCGCTCTGAGATATTGTCTGCATTGATATTGGGAGCGATGCTATTACTCTGGTCAACTAAGCCTATACATGGGTGGGGAACCACAACTGTGGCGCTATTAGGGCTTATTACCATTCTTCTTTTAAATGTTATATCATGGGATAAAATGGTAAAGAATTATAAGGCATGGGATGCACTTATCTGGCTAGGAGGTTTGCTGACCCTTGCAACAAGTCTTAAGAACCTTGGTTTTATTTTATGGTTTACTGATAGTATCCAACAAAGTCTCGCAGGAATTTCCCCTGTTCTCCTTTTGCTGTCACTTGCACTAATTTATTTTTATTCCATGTATTTCTTTTCAATGCTCACAGCTCATATAGCTGCTTTGGCAGGGGCTGTATTCATGGTTCTATCAGACATTAATTTGAACCCATTCATAATTGTAGGAATTATCGCATATTTTTCCAATCTCTGTGCTTGTTTGACAAATTATTCTTCTGGTCCAGTAATAATCTATTTTGGGAATGGTTATTTTCTACCAATACGTTGGTTTAAAATTGGATTCCTAGTATCTATTTATCATATGGTTGTGTGGCTTGGCGTAGGATCAATCTGGTGGAGAATTATCGGCTGGTGGTAATATTGAGTATCATTTATTGATTATGTCTTATTCTTTCTAGAATTTCTAGACACCATCACAACTCGATGAATTAGTTACTTTATTATATTATTCTTTTCTTCATGATTTTTAAACATATGATATAGAAAAGAATCGGAGCTATTACCCATATAGCTTGCGGTATCAATGTATAACCTGGCGATAATAAAGCTGAACCAGGTAATGGCGGTATAATAATTGGATTCCATGGGAGAGGTTCATAAATCCAAACCCGTCCATTAAATAAATATTCTACTAGCAGTTCCTGGAATATTCCCCATGATAACATGATGATCAATTCGTTCTTATTGAATGATTTGAATAAAGGACCTTTTAGATATTTTTCACAAAAATATATACCTACCATGAATATTCCCCCATCCCAAATGGAATGACTTAATTTACGTGGCCATCCACTAAGACCGTAGGGCCAGACTTTTACTGAGTGTAAAAACTCATCTCCTAAAAATAAAAATGTAAATTCCCATGAAGCTCCAATGAAACATCCAATAAAGAATAATGTATAATATTCTGAAGATATCCAATTATTTTTACTAGCAAAAACAAATCCAATTAATAATGCAATTGCAACTGTAAAATCTCCTATAAGAAAAAAATAGTCTAAGGCGTTCAAATTAATTATCTCTTTTTATATTTATTTAAATCTAATCATTATGTATAAGTATTAAAATTAGTGGTTTATTATTTGTTGTTTACCAACTTACTTTAATATTTTATCAACACAGGGGTTATATTTACATAAGTTTTTGTTTCTAGTCATTAGAACTGCTACTTTGTAATATTGATATTATGAAGCGATTTCTACTATTATTTCTACTTACTTTATTACTGTATGGTCAAGAAGCATCTGTACAAGGTGATCCAAGTGAACTTTCTCAACCCGGAGGCTATATTGGTATATCTTATGAATTTGATAAAAAAAATACTATAAAAGGATACCAGATAACTATTGGTTTTGCAGTACCATCTATTGGCAATCCTGGACAAGGTCCATATCTATTCCCTGGGTTTGCATTTGGAAAAAAGTATTCATCAAAAGAAAATAAATCATATACATATAATGATTTACAAATTACTTACTTTGGTTATGGTGGTTTTTGGTCTGGTGCTGGATATGGCATTGCCTTTATTGATGGAAAAAAATTAAAAAGAAGTAAATATTATGGAGGATTTCTTTTAGCAGGATATTATAAGGAAAATATTGATATAGCTGAATTAGACTCACAGAATAATACATTTTCAGGATATCATTTAGGATTAGCTCTTCCAATAATTGGTAACCATTTTCACCCATAATAATATTTTCACTATATTAATGAACATACTTAATACGAGCCCCATATTCGTGGGGTTTTTTGTTTCTAGACATTAGTACTACAGCTTTGTAATATTGATCATATGAAGAGATTCATACACATATTAATCATATTAGTATTACTTATCTTTGTTGCATGTGAGGATGAAGCGCCTTCAGATGCAGATAATACCATACATGAGTTTGAATTACACTCGAATAATAGAGTTTCATCATTACTCATGACAGAAAGCGAATATAGTGATTGGATAAATAACGATGGTTTTACTGATAGCGGTATGAGAATTCCACTTATTAATGATGTATATAATAAGTTTCCCGATGAATATGATTTTATTTTTTTAGTATTAAATGAACCATCAATACCAGCAAATCTTTATTATTATGGTATGTTAATTGGCGTGTCTAATGATGTGCAAGGAATAGGAAAAAGTATCTATGATTATTCTTCTGACTATGGCTCCTCAGGAAAGCTGAAAGCTGTGATGCAACTAACTGGTTTGGAATATTTAAAATATGGACCTGCACTTCATGAATTAGCGCATCAATGGGCAAATTTCGCACTTCCAACTCATTCTGTAGATGCCCCTGGAACAGATTTAACATCGTATCTATATGGAAGTCACTGGGGATTTACAGGTGGAAGCACCAAAGGACAGCTCGGCGGTTTTAAACAAAGTTCTTTAATAGATAATGGTAATAATTCCTATACTGTAGAAGAATTTGGACCCTTTGCAAATGGTGGCAATGGAATTCCATATAATGAATTAGAATTATACCTTATGGGCATGATACCAATCTCATCAGTTTCGAATTTTGATATGTTTACAGATATAACGTCTTTAGCTGTTAATACGTCTACTTTTGATTTTACTGCTAATACCAGAACTACCTATACTCCTCAATCTTTGGAGGAACTTTTAGGGGAAAGAGCGCCATCTGTAGATAGTTCACAAAAAGATTTTAAGTTATTGGTAGTTGTAATAACTGATTCAGTTTTATTGGATGATGAATGGAACAAGGTAGATGCTACTGCAGAATGGTTTTCCAAAAAAGAAGATGACGGTACAAGTCTTTACAATTTTTGGGAGGCTACAAATGGTGTGGGATCGATTACAATAGAAAATTAACAGATTAATATATGATCATTAAACCCCACCAAGTGTGGGGTTTTTTTTGTTTCTAAATATTTATAGATAAAAAATTGAAAAAAGATTATTTACGTTGGATTTTACGAGCTTGGCGATATCGGATTATTGTAGAGAAAGAGGAAATTAGTTTTATGCTGAAACATCTAAAACCTGGTCAAACTGCTGTTGATATAGGTGCGCATAAAGGAGCATATACATATTGGATGTCAAAATATACGGGTACTAATGGTAACGTATTTGCATTTGAACCTCAACCAACACTTTATAATCAACTAAATAATATTCTTGATAATACTAAAATAAATAATGTTCATGTGGAATTATTAGCATTATCAGCTAATAAAGGAGAAAATACTTTATTAATGCCAGGTAAAAAGTCATCACCATCAGCATCGATACATAATAAAAAGCTATATGATGGACTAAGTACAAAAATTAATGTTAAGACAACAACGCTTGATGACTATTTCTGTGGTCAAAATCAAATACCAGTTCATTTTATTAAATGCGATGTAGAGGGACATGAATTAGAAGTATTAATGAGTGGGGAAAAACTATTAAAGAAATTCCAACCAATAATTGTAATAGAATCGGAAGCAAGGCACTGTGGTGAAGAAAATGTCTTAGCAGTTTTTGATTTACTTGATAAAAATGGATATAATGGCTTCTTTTTTAATGGTCAATCCATGTCAAGCTTAGATAATTTTGATATTTATGAATATCAATTGGATCCAAATAAAAAGAAGTATGTGAATAACTTTTTCTTTCTTCCCAAATCAAGTTCAACTCATTAGAGTGAGTCTTATTTGTTTCTAGTCTTTTAGTACGACTACATTGTAAGATTCATATTATGATTAGATTATTAATCATTTCTTTTATAATAATAACCGATCTTTACCCAAAGAGTAGTCATGCGGTTGAAATCAAAAATCTATTTATTGGAAGTCAGCATGTTCCAGCATTCAATGTATTAACAATGGGATCATTTGAAAGTGAGAAAGTTGGTTATTTTGCTTGGGCTTTTGCCAATGAAGTATGGGCTGAGGGGTATGGTGGATTAACATATATGCCTACATCGTATTTTCAATTAGGATTGGGCTTTGGCGCTGAAAAGGCAAATGATCCTTTCCGAATTGGAAGTATGGTTTGGGTAGGAAAAGAAAATTGGTCTATATTAACATTATTTGAGAGTGGCGGGAGTGGTTACTGGCACCAGATTAATGCTATTTATCGGTTAAATAGAAATATTGGCATAGGACTTATGAAAGAAGAATTTACTGGTGTTGGACCAAGGTTAGAATATTCATTATCTAATTTACCAATTCAATTATGGGTTTCATTACTTCAGTTAGATGGTAGTTTAAATAAATACTTCACTATTAAATTTCTCTTATAAAAATATTTATTATTGCGATTAACTTTGAAAATATGGTTTTTGTTACTACCCATTTAGAGCATGTAAGACGTAATATCGTTACCATGAAAATGAATTATATTTTTCTTTGTCTATTATTCATATTTTTTTCTTGTTCTGATAATGCATCAGAAGAAGTCGTTACATTTGAAAGAGATCTTGGTAATGGAAAATTATCTGTCAAACAGACAAGTGATGGAGGGTATATCGTTGCAGGAGGGACTTCTGACGCCTGGTTATTAAAAATGGATAAATATGGTAATACTGAGTGGCAAAATACATATAGTTTAGGAGCTTTTGGTAATGGTAGAGCAGTAATTCAGACACAAGATGGTGGATATTTGTATGCTGGCTGGGAAGGGATCGTGAAAGCGGATGCAGATGGTGTAGAGGAATGGAAGAATACTAGTCATCAAAATGGAGCATATCCATACTATGAAGATGTAATGCAGCACAGCAATGGTTCTTATTATGCAGTAGGTGGACCAGGAGCAGGACAAGCACAATTAGTAAAATTTAGTGAGACGGGAAATGTTCTTACCCGTAAATGGTATGGTGGGCAATGTGAAGATGATATTTTTCGATCTATTATTGAAACACCAGATGAAATGTTAATGATTGTAGGCGAAAAAACTCATGGCAATCAGAGCTTTCCATGTTCTTTCAACTTTATGTATTATAAAGATGTTTGGATTGTAAAGACTAGAAAAAATGGTGGTGTTGAATGGGAGAAGACCCATGGTGGACCCTATATGGAGATGGCAAATGATATATCCCCGATGAAATCAGGCGGATATATGTTAATTGGAAATAAATGTGCTCACCTTTACGATATAGGCACTTGTGGTCAAAAAGCTAAAGTCCTCATTATGCAGATAGATGAAGAAGGAAACAGTATAAACGAAGAGGTTATTTCGGGGCTTAAATGGATGGAGCGTATCCCATATTATTCAATTGCCACTACCAAAGATGGTTATGCCTGGACCGCAGAACATAGGAATAATGGTACTTGGATCTATCAAAATACTCCAAATGCTGATCCATCCTATATATTCACTGATGGATTTGGTGGCTTTGAAATCAATCATACAACAGATGGTGGTTTTATTATTGGAACTATGGGCGGGATTGTGATAAAAACTGACTCTAACTTATTATATTAATAGATTTATTATATAAAGTAAATGATATATATTTTCATAAATCTATAAGGAGGTTTCATGAATATTAAACTATTACTTAGAATTTATGCAGGGTTAATGGCCTTTTTTACATTAGGAGGACTATTTTCTGCAGAATCAATGATGGAAAGCTTTGGTATGACATATACCACAGAAGCAGGTATAGTATTGCAATTTGCATTACTTGGTCAAGTAATTTTTATTGTATTGACCTTGCAAATAATAAACTGGCTTGGTGATGATCTTCATAAAGTTGGCACAACCTATGCAGGTTTATCTGTATTACCTGTATTAGTTAATTCTTATCAAGTCTTTACAGGATTGATACCAATGACAAATGCTTTTTATGTAGAACAAGCAATTTGGATTGTTTTCGCAGCTTTGTTTTTTGTTTATAGCAAAGAAAATACAGTTTCAACAGATGCAAAGAATGAAGAGTAAATACCTTTCTTAAATAAATATAAAAGCCCTGCAATTATGCGGGGTTTTTTGTTTTATATCTTTAGATTTTATTATGCATAATATGAATACGAGATCATCATCCACTAAAAAAGATCAAATTAATGCTATAGTAATTGGTGGTACCGGTGCAACGGGTCAAAAGCTGATAAGTCGATTACTTAATAATGATAGTTATGGAAAAGTTACATCAATAGGTAGAAAACCAGTAATTAATGGTGATAAACATGATAAGTTAGTTGATGTGGTTGTTGATTCATTATTTGACTTAGCAACCACCAAAGAGCATTGGTCTAATCATGATGTATTTTTCAATTGCGTTGGAACTACAAGAAAACGAGCCGGCAGTGCACAAGAATTTGTAAATATTGAATATGGAATTTCAAAAGAAGCTTCTAAAATGGCATCTCAAGCACATATTTCTCATGCGTCTTTAATATCTGCAAAAGGAGCGAACCATGATATATGGGCAACTAACTGGATTCATCCTTTATTATATATGAAAACTATGGGCCAAAAAGAACAAACTATAATATCCGATTATACTTTTAATACCGTTTCAATCTTTAAACCTGGTATGTTGATTCGTTTCCCAGAAAATAAACATTTCTTTGAAAGAATAGTTGAATCAAATGGATCAGGTCTTAATGTTGATATATTAGCATCTGCAATGATACGAGATGCAGAAAACGTAAAATCCACAGATATAAAGAATTCGAAACGTTTCTTTATTGGTAATGATTCAATAAAAAATTTATAAACTTTAATAATCTTATCATACTTGATAGAATCAGTGATTACATAATTGGCTTTGATAAATAAAATTAAAATAAAAACTAAACTTACTCTTCAAGCCAATGATGTCTGGAAACTTCTACAAAATTTTTCTATACCACATAAATATATTCCTTTCTTACATAATACGATTATTTTAGGAGAACCCTCTAGTGGATTAGGATCCACTCGCCGCGTCTTTACTAATTATAATTACATGGACGAAACTGTAATTAAGTGGGAGGAAGGTTCCGGATTTACCGTTAAGCTTCATAGAAATAAACAAGCACCTCTACCATTTACATCTGCAACATTTACATATCAAATAAGATCAACCGATAAAAATTATTGCGAGTTAATAGGGATATTTAATTATGAATTGTTATTTGGAACCATTGGAAAATTTTTAAATCAATTATTTCTAAGAATACTAATACGCTTTAATATTCGTAGGGTAATAATTGGGATGAAAGAGTATCTTAATCAAAATATAATCACCTAATAGATTACATTAACTAAATACTATAAGTCCTATTATTTAAATATTATTAATAAACGGAGGGTTTAAATGAGCTTACTTAAGAATATAATTATATTATCTATGATTATACTTTCATCATGTATGAATCCAGATTCTAGTGCATCAAAATCAGCTGGAAACTGGGTTGGAGAGGGGGATTATAATGGGAAAGCATTTCAATTCGGTTCTGATAAGGATATGGAATTAGTTATGAAACTTATAAAAGCATATAATTCTCTAGATGTAGATGCATATAATGCATTAAATACTGATGAATTAAATGAAAATATGAGCATCACGTCATGGTTTGAAGAAATGGATTCCTTATCATGGGTTCCTTTTGTAATAGTCCCCATGCAATTAGAAACAGGTGAACATCGCGTCGTACATGTTTGGTCCAATGAATTCAGAAAATGGAAAAATGGATCTACACAAAACGTGGAATTAATGGAAGTATTTGGTATAAAAGATGATAAAATTGATTGGTTTCGTCAATGGAGCAGACATAATCCCGAAAATGAATTTGGCTTAAGAAGTGGAGGAAAATACTTTGGAAGAGGGGATTCAGAATACAAGGGGAGATCTCTCGTATTTTCTAACAGAGGGGAAGTTGAAATCTTAGAGAAATTGTTTAAAGATTATAATAACATGGATGGAGATTCAGTTAAGTTAGCATTTGCTGATACGGTAAAATTTCGTGCTGCAGATGGATCAGAAAATAATTTTGTAGCAGAAAACTGGGAAAAGCTTTTTGATTCAACAGATTCTGTATCATGGACACCTATTTCTATGGTTCCTTTGAAGATTGAAAATACAGATCCAGTATCTGGAGCTCTTGTTTTATCTAATGAAGTTCGTCATTATAAGGATGGTTCAGTCTTCAATAAAGATCTAGTAGAGCTTTTCTATTTTAATTTGGATAGAAAAATTAGTGGAATCAACCAATGGAGTAGAGATACTGAAATCGACAAAAGTGAATTTACTTTAGATGGTCCAGAAGTAGATTTGATAAAAAAGACAGTTAAGCATTTTTCTAAAGGTGAGTTAAGTGAATACCGTTCTTGTTTCACAGAAGATGCAACTTTCACTCATAATCAGTGGACAAATGGTAACTCTCAATCTATTGATGAATTAGTTAAAATACACCAAGCAGCTAAAGATCAGCGGGTAGGTGATATTAAGGTGTTAAATGAAATTTATGAGGCTGTTACAGTTGCTAATGGAACTAAATACGCTCATGCATGGCTTGAGTTTTCTTCTACAGATACTACTGGGCAAGACTTTGTCAATACTGTATTTGTTTCTTGGGGTTTTGAGAATAATAAATTAGCCTGGGAATGGGCAATTTATAATACTTCTGACTCTCCGGATCCATATAAAGAATAAGTAGTCTTATAAATAACAAAAAAACCCTGCATTTAGCGGGGTTTTTTGTTTCTAGGCATTTAGTTATACTGATATGTAATATTGCTACCAATGAAACGCTTCTTCTTTCTTACTTGTCTATTTTATTATATGTCCTGCGCAGTTTTTATACCAGGTTACAGGGATTATTCTTATGCAAAAAAATATTATAAAAAAGGTCAATATGACCTCTCCGCAGATCATTTATTTAAATCATTAACCATAAAGCCAAATAATGAGAAAGCTATATATTTATTTGTGTTTTCGTACGATAACGCTGTTTACGAGCATCAACAAGAAATTAATAGATTATTATCGATAGAAAAAAAATCAAAATGGCCAAGTTTAGTTGCAGAATACACTTCACTTATCAAGCTGGGAAATCATGTAAAAAGATTAAAACCATTATTGAAAAATACGGTTAATTATGATTTAGAATTAAAAGTAGACGATTACTCTAATAAATTATTGCATGCCAAAGCAGGTGCTGCAGATTATCATTATACATTGGGATTGAAGTTTCAAGATGAAGCAGATAAAGAAAATCAAAAAAAAGCAGCAATCAATTTTAGATTATCTCAAAATTACATTCCTGACTATTTGGATAGTAAAGAACTATATAAGAAGGCACGGAAAAACGCTACGTTTACATTATTAATCAGAGAATTTGATGGAAATAGAAAATATTCTTCATATATACGAGATCAAATAATGCTAAACCAATCAAATGAATCAAAAGAATTTCTAAGGATTATTAACCGAGATGAACTAGAAACAATTCTTTCCGAACTTGCGTTAGTTCAAAGTGGAATTACAGAGAATGATTATTTAGAAATAAGCGAACTTTCTGGTGCAGATCATATTTTGAGCGCTACAATGATTTCAAGCTATCAACCTGCTGAAACAATAACTGATTCTGATATAAAACAAAAAAAAGAGGTCGTTATAAAAAAAGAGGCATATGTTGATTCAACTGGAGAAACAAAATATAAAGAAA
>Ga0207989_1000986_pt1 | contig 14945 bp, 13 predicted proteins | sample ETNtaG_7_FD_185777 | JGI IMG/M metagenome (GOLD analysis project Ga0207989, IMG submission 185777) | Marine microbial and viral communities from oxygen minimum zone, Eastern Pacific Ocean - ETNP201406SV65 (SPAdes) (version 2) | ecosystem: Environmental > Aquatic > Marine > Oceanic ... | reverse complement strand
GGTTTAAATACAAACAACTCATTTACATCCGAAGGAGTGCAAACTATGCCTCCTTCTATGTCACATGACTCTGCTGCAACAATCATTCAGTCTCTATCCAATCTAAATCTCTGTCTTTTTTTAATAATGTAAATGATTCTATGGCTAACATGCCAATGAAAAGAATAACTACACTTATCGGTAAGACTACCAAATCCATAGGATATGCAACCTTAAATGCCAATAAAATTAGGATTGTGAGGCCAATTCTTAAAAAAAATCCAAATAATGTAGATACATAAAATAAATTAATTGAAATTGAAGCTGCATATGATTGCATATATGCATTAAGAAGAAAAACAAATGTAACCGTAACAGAAGCTACTAATGACGTCACAAAAGCTTCCTGAGATCTAATTAAAGAAAGAATTAGGACACCAATATATAATGGGATAGATCTTTTGAGCATCCTTTTTACTAAAACAACTTCAACTTTCATCTGTTAACTTCCTTGAATAAACCCATAATTTGTAATATCCACTAAAACATCCGAGAATTATTCCCCCAACTACTCCATAAGGATTGATGTCAAAAAAATACTCTATTAATAATCCAATTAACATGCCACTAATTACAGATGAGCCAAAAGATGTTGTTAAGACCCAACCAGAAGCATTTTCCTTAACAGGATTGTTATTTTTATTTAAATAGCTTCTATCTTGACTATTCATACGGTTGGAATCTTTTTGCAAGATTTCTTATCTCCTCTTGCAATTCCTGTACTCTATTTTCATTTTCTCTATGTTTTAAGGCTTCAGATATCAAATATCCAACTTTAGTTGCCTCTTCTTCTTTCATTCCACATGTCGTTATTGCAGGAGTACCCATTCTTATACCTGAAGTTACAAAAGGAGATCTTGTATCAAAAGGTATTGCGTTTCTATTTAAAGTTATGCCAATATCATTTAACAAAATTGCTGCCTCTTTACCGGTTAGTTCATCATCAACACTTCCAGTATCAACTAAAACTATATGATTAGAAGTGCCACCACTTACAACTCTTAACCCTTCTGCTTTAAATGATTCAGCTAAAGCATGAGCATTGTTTAGTATTTGTTGTGCATAGGATTTGTAATCTTCTGACACCGCTTCTTTAAAGCAGACAGCTTTTGCAGCAATCTGGTTATTAATTGCACCACCCTGCGCTCCAGGAAAGATATTCTTATCAATTCCTTTTGCAAATTCTTCTTTAGATAAAATTAATCCACCTCTCGGGCCTCTTAGAGCTTTATGTGTTGTAGCTGTGATTACATCTGCATATGGAGCAGGATTTTCTACTACCTTCCCAGCTACAAGACCAATAAAATGAGCTGCATCAACCATAAAATAAGCCCCTACAGAATCTGCAATCTCTCTAAATGTTTTAAAATCTAATTCTTGAGAATAAGATGAATATCCCGCAATAAGTAATTTTGGTTTAGTCTTGGAAGCTAATTCAGCAACTTCTTCCATGTTTATTAACTCTGTTTCTTTATCTAAACCATACCCAACAAAGTTATAAGTTCTTCCTGAGAAATTTACAGGAGATCCATGAGTCAAGTGTCCTCCTTGATCTAAAGACATACCCATTACAGTATCTCCAGGTTCTAAGAGATTTAAATAAACTGCCATGTTTGCTGATGATCCTGAGTGAGGTTGAACGTTAGCATGATCAGCTTCAAATAATTCGCAAGCTCTGTCAATTGCGAGCTGCTCTATCTCATCAACAGTCTCACAGCCCTCGTAATATCTTCTACCCGGAAAGCCTTCTGAATATTTATTAGTAAGTATGGACCCCGAAGCTTCCATTACAGCTTGAGATGCAAAGTTTTCAGAGGCTATTAAATGTATATGGGAATTCTGCCTCTCAAGGTCTGCTTCAATTAAACCAGCTATTTCTTTATCAGCTGATGATAAATTCTCTTGTGAAGCACCCTTATTACTCATATATATACTTTAACAGTAACTTGGTGGCCACTTAAGTGGACCTTCTCTTAATATTTCGCCACCTGGTTCTCTTAAATCAACTACTGTAGAGCCATTTCCATGAACTGCTTCGCCTTCTATATAGTGTTTAACAGAATCTTTGAAGATTTCTTCTGCCTCCTTATAATTTTTAGCTTCTTTTTGTCCTGTTAAATTAGCACTTGTAACAGCTAAAGGACCTGTGGTATTAAGTAGCTCTATAGCTAATTCGTTGTCAGGAACTCTTATCCCTATTGTATTTGGCGATTTAGTTCCTACTCCGTCTACAAATTTCTCACTGGTCTCTACAACTACAGTTAACGGGCCAGGCCAATACAGATCAACTACTTCAGGAATGTCTGTAATTATATTTAATTTATGAACAGAACCGTATGAAGGAACTAATAATGAAACTGGCTTGCTGTCATCTCTTTCTTTAATATTAAATAGGCTTTTTACTGCTTCTTCGGAATAAGGATCCACTCCAAGGCCATAAACTGTATCAGTTGGTATACCTATTATTGAACCTTGAGCAACTGCTTCAATTGCGGTATTTAGATTATCTTTTTGCAAAAACATATCTATCCTTCTCAGCTAAGTCTTGCAATAATTTTACTTCATCCCAGTCCTTTAGTAGTTCAAGAGTTTCAGCTGATTTTCTTGAATCAATTTCCAAAAATAAATTTATATTCTTATATTGTTTATCTTCTATTTCTTTAATTAACTTTGATATAACTTCTAGACCATCAACACCTCCATTTAATGCAGATATAGGTTCATAATCAATTACCTCTCTATCAAGTTCATTTAAATTCTCAGTTGGAATATAGGGTAAATTAGCAATTATTAAATCATGACCTTTCTCTTTAACATTATCAAGTAAGTTAGATTCGAAAAATGATACATCTAAAGAATTTAGTTTTGCATTCTCTTTTGCTAATTCAATTGCATCTTCTGAAACATCAATACCTGTTACCTCAGATTCTGGAAAAAGTGACTTCATCATAAGGGCTATACAACCAGAACCTGTGCCTACGTCTAAAATTTTATTAGGAGATTTTATATTATCTTTTATTAATTCAATTAAAAACTCTGTTTCTGGTCTTGGAATCAAACATCGCTCATCAACCTTCAAACTGATTGAATAAAAAGGTATATACTCTTCTATGTATTGCAGTGGCTCATGGTTAACTCTCCTAGTTAAAAGTGACGAATACTCACTTTGATATTCAGTACTTGATCCTGCTAGCTCTTTTGCCTTTTCTCTCAATCGGGCTAATTCATGTTCTGGAATATTTTTTATATCCAATGTTTTACTCTTCTAAGTTAGCCAATCTTGTTGTCTCATGATCTGCAACTAAGGCATCTACAAAATCATCAAGATCGCCATCCAATACTTGGTCTAGTTTCTTCAAAGTAAGATTTATTCGATGATCTGAAACTCTATTGTCTTTGTAATTATATGTTCTAATTTTATCCGAACGTTCTCCTGAGCCTACTTGTTCTTTTCTATCTTTTGCTCTCTCTGCAGCAGCTTCATCTTGTCTTGCTTTTAATAATCTTGCACGCAATATTCTCATAGCTTGATGCTTATTCTTTAATTGTGATTTTTCATCCTGACAAGAAACAACTAATCCTGTAGGAATATGAGTAATTCTTACTGCTGAGTCTGTTGTGTTAACGCTTTGACCACCAGGTCCACTTGACCTATAAACATCAACTTTTAATTCATTTTGATCAATATTTAAATCTACTTCCTCAGCTTCTGGTAGAACGGCAACTGTTGCAATAGATGTATGAACCCTACCTTGAGATTCAGTTTTAGGGATTCTCTGTACTCTATGAGCACCAGCTTCAAATTTTAATTTTGAATAAACACCTTTTGATTTAATAGCAAAGATAATTTTGCTATATCCACCCATATCAGAATCAATAAGTTCAATTTTTTCGACTTTCCAAGAATTTCTTTCTGCGTATCGATTATACATTTTGTATAAATCACCAACCCAGATTGATGCTTCCTCTCCACCTGCACCAGGTCTTATTTCTACTAAAACATCCTTTTCATCACTAGGGTCTTTGGGCAAGAGTGCGAGTTTTATTTTTGAAGTTAGACTTTCAACCTGTAATTTTGAATCACTAACTATAAATTCGTACTCTTTTTTAGTATTTTGATCTGATTCCTCAGAAAGCAACTCTTCCGCATCAGTTATATCGGAATTTAATTCCTTCCATTGGTTAAATAATTCAACTATTTGTGTAAGATCACTATGCCTCTTTGCCATCTCTCCGTAACCTTGAGGATCTTTAGAGATATCTAACTGTGAGAGGTCTTGTTCAAGCTCTTTTAATGAAGACTCTAATCCTGTTAACTTATCAATAAGTGTTTTATCCATTATTCACCTCTTTTGAAGTTGATAGAATTTCATCAAATGTTGTAATATTTTCACTATTTTTTACACAGTTAGCCATAGCTATCCTTGCTACAATAATCTGTTCTTCACTAGGTTTTTTAGTTGTAATTTTTTGAGTCCAGATTCCAGGAGTGCTGAATATTTTTGAAAAAAATGAATCACTATTTTTAAAATTAAATTTAAGTATTTCATATGAAATCATCGCTACAACAAATATATGTAATATTCGGGTAATTAAAGTAAACACAATATTTAATGTAGGAATAAAAGGAAGCGTTAATAAGCTCACAAATACAATTAGAAAAAGAAAAGCTGTTCCACACCTTATGTGTTCTTTGGGATATTTTTTAATATCTCCCATATTCAATGATTGTATATCTTCATATGAAGCTATTGTCATATGTTCGGCACCATGATATTCAAAAAGTTCTTGTGCGTCTTTTGTTTTTCCTATTAATAATATATAAATAATTAAAATTAATCCTCTTAAAACTCCTTCGTAAATACCTTTATTAATTTGATTCATGTTAATTAAATCAATCAAAAGTCTTGGACCAATAATTAAAAGAGATAAGACACCAATAATAAAAATATAATTAAAGATCTTTGATAATAAAGAGATATCCTCTTCCTCCTCAAAGTAAATACTGTCAGACATTGAAAGACCTTTATACCCAACATATAAAGAATCTACTAAAGCTCCTATTCCTCTTAGTAAAGGTAGAGACCACAACCCTTTTCTTCGTATTAAAGGAATCCTTTCTTCAAAGTAATTTAAAATTTCGTTTTTTTGATTCCTAACTGCTAACGACCAGCCTTTTGGGCTTTGTATTAGAACACCACCAATTACAGCTTGCCCACCATAGGAAATATTATTATCAGACATAATAAGTTAATTAAAGTAAAGTTATTCTTCTTCTTGAGAAGAAGCTTCTTGTTTAGGGGATTGACGAGTGCTCGTGCTACCGTATCGTTGTTTAAATCTTTCTACTCTACCAGTAGAGTCAACAAGTTTTTGCTTACCAGTAAAGAAAGGATGGCTTGCACTTGAAATGTCAAGTTTCACTAGAGGGTACTCTTTTCCATCATCCCACTCAATTGTTTCATTAGTTTTAATAGTTGAGCGAGTTAAAAATGCGAAACCAGCATCTTCATCTTGAAAGACAACTTCTTTATAATCTGGGTGTATTCCTTGTTTCATAACTAATAGTCTACTTTACTTTATTTTTTAGCTTTTGCGATATCTTTTAAGAAAGCATCATTACTCTTTAAGGTTTTCATCCTGTCAATCAGTAACTCTGTTGCGGCCCCACCTTCTAGGCCTACTAAAACTCTTCTTAAAGTCCATAGAGCTTCAAGTTCTTTAGGTGATACGAGTCTTTGCTCTTCTCTTGTTCCTGATGGGGTAACATCAATCGCTGGAAATACACGTTTATCAGCTAAACCTCTATCAAGACGTAGCTCCATGTTTCCAGTTCCTTTAAATTCTTCAAATATAACTTCGTCCATCTTTGACCCGGTTTCGACTAATGCAGTACCAAGTATTGTTAAACTTCCTCCACCCTCAATATTTCTAGCTGCACCAAAAAATTGTTTTGGCGGAGTAAGTGCTGTTGAATCAACACCACCAGATAAAATTCTTCCACTAGCAGGAGTAGCTAAGTTGTGAGCTCTTGCGAGTCTTGTAATTGAATCTAATAAAATGACTACATCTTTTCCTTCTTCTACTAATCTTTTAGCTCGTTCTATAGCTAGCTTTGAAACTTGTGTATGTTCTTCCGGAGGTCTATCAAATGTAGAGAAGACAACTTCACCTTCAACAGAACGTTGCATATCAGTAACTTCTTCTGGTCTTTCATCAACAAGAACAACCATTAAATGAACTTCAGGATTGTTAGCAGTAATTGAATTTGCAAGTTCTTTCAAAATTGTAGTTTTACCAGCTTTAGGAGGTGAAACAATTAAACCTCTCTGACCTTTACCAATTGGAGCAATAAGATCTACGATCCTTCCAACAATTTTTTCTGGCTGTCCTTCAATCTCAAGTTTTAATCTCTCATCTGGAAATAAAGGAGTTAATTTATCAAACTCTACTCTTCTAGCGAGTAACTCGGGGTCTGCTCCGTTAACAGTTGTTGGTTCAACTAGTGCTGGGTATTTCTCTTTAGCCCTTGGAGCTCTTATTGGCCCTTCAACAGAATCACCTTTACGCATTCTATATTTCTTAACAATTCCAGCTGGAACGTATACATCCATTTCACTTGGCTTATATCCATCACACCTAAGAAATCCGTACCCTTCAGGAAGAATGTCTAAAAATCCTATTCTTGTCTCACCTTTTTTTATTTGACTATCACCAGAATTAACAACAGAAGGAAGATCATCATCTCCTTTTGGCTTAGATTCAGGAACTTCAGCTTCAAGCACAGCATCTCCTTGCTCAAGTAAAAGGTCGATTAATTTAGCTTTCTGTAAGCCTTTATGTTCAAGTCCAAGGCCTTCAGCAATTGCGCGTAAATCTGCGACTGATTTTGATTGTAATTGTGCTCTTGCGGACATATATCTCCTTATCAATACATTCGGTTTGGGAATGTTTATGATTTAATTTGTCTGAAAGACATTCTTATTATATACATAAATCATATAAATCAACACTATTTAAATATTTTTGGTATTTTCAGGAATAGCTTAAGTTATATAACTAATTCCCCGTACAAGTAGAGATGTAATTATCAAGATATGTTGTCTCTTCGTCAGTTAATGGGCCTGTTGTTCGATAGTGATTATATTCACCATCAAAATAAAGAACTAATGCATCAGCAAATTGTTCTTCGCCATCAAAGTAATCCCAAGCATCTTTTCTAAAATTAGTATTTTCAGAGCTTATGCATGTTTTTGTTAAATAAGACAAAGCATGCGATGCTTCATGAATTAGTACATCTCTAATATCACCAGTAGCAAAAGCTCTGTCAGATATCCAGATTGAAAGTGCCCACTCTGCACCCTTCTCTCCTTCAGGATCAATACCTGATGAATCCCAAACACCATAAGGACAGCGACCAACTAGTAAAAGTGCATATTGATGGCACCCATTTATTACCAGAACTTCTTTCTCAAGTATTTTTCTTAACGCTTCTGGTAATTCAGTAACTAAATTATCTAGAGATGATTGATTGGCTCCCTGAAATCCAGCAAAAGAAGTAAACGGTCCATCGTATACAACAACTTCCTCTTCTTCATTGTTAATTATCTGAACAGATTCTGAGTCTGCAGATACAGCAACATTATTTACCTGAACAATTAATGTTGTCGTCGAAGAATCTTTTTGAAGAGTAGTAGTTGTACTAGTAGTGCTCGAAGAATCTTTTTGAAGAGTAGTAGTTGTACTAGTAGTGCTCGAAGAATCTTTTTGAAGAGTAGTAGTTACTGGTTGAATAGCTTCTGTCTCTACATTTGTGTTTGACCAGTAAAGAAGGAAAGAAATCAAAACTAAAATCAATATCAAACTAGTTGTATATTTATTCTTCATTGTTGCCCTTTAACTTAATTCCAGTACCTAAGACAAGCAGTACTAATATATAAGCTACAAGCATTGCTCCAAATATTAATGAAAACGATCCCATACCTAATAAGTCTTGCTGGAAAGTTGCAAACTCACTATTTGGAGGGATTATTAATATTCTTATAAATAACCAGACACCCAGAACAAAGGAAATTAATGGAAGAAGCTTAAATACACCTTCTGAATCATTAATTGATTCAGATAACTCATTCCCTCCACCCGGTAGCGATTTAAATATTACCCCTTCTAAACACATTAAATAAGTCAATGAACAAATTGCAGTTAAGAGTCCGGACTGGTTTACATAATTTAATGAAGTTAGATAGAAAAAAGCAAAAGCAACAATGCTTAAAGCAAGAGATGAAAAGAATTTTGGTGAAATTGTAGCTTTAACTCTTGTTGAGACGATATAGCTACTAGCAATAAAACCGAAAATAAATCCAATTGGCATTTGAAAAATAATAAAGGATAAAGTTGAGATTATGGCAAATAATATTGCCTGTGGAGCCCATTGATAATAAACTACTTCACCATAAAATTGTCTTTCTATTAATCCTTCTAATCCCTCATAAAATATCGTAACAGTAATTAATCCAATAAATGCTGCTATAAATATTGCAATATTCTCTAAATCAATACTCCTCAATGAAGCTCCCTCTTCTACATAACCAATTAAGAAAGACGTAATAATTAAGACAATGGAAATTTTTAAGAAATTAGTTATTTTATTTGAATCTGAAAATTTTCTTTCACGCTTGAACCAATTAATTTGATATGTAGAAATTATTTTATTAAACCATTCTTGCAATAATAAGACAAAATAGAAAAGAACTATTATTCCCGTTGTAATTATTGCCCCCATCGTATTTTTTTCTTGATCAGTAAAATCTATATCTTCAAATAAAGGAATTGAGGTTATTAGAGCATTCGTTATCTCAACATTTAATAAATCTTCTATGTCGACTACTACTGGTGGAATTGTAGTAGTAGTTGTACTTGTAGTAGTAGTTGTAGCAGGAGGTGGAATTGTAGTAGTAGTAGTTGTACTTGTAGTAGTAGTTGTAGCAGGAGGTGGAATTGTAGTAGTAGTTGTAGTTGAATTAAGAGTAACTATTTTTGAATTGAAGTAATCTTCTTTTACATACTCTATACAGCTTATTGCAGTACAATTTTCATCACTTTTATCAACAACTGTTGACTTTGTAATTGTGATTGTAGCCCCTACATCGCCTTCAAAACAACAAAGTTCAACTGTTCCATTTAAGCTAGGAAGTATATATAGCGTTCTCTCAGCATTGTTTTGGTTAAGTACTTCTAAAACTATTTTATCGTATTCTTCATAATTAATAGACCAGGAAATTTTGACACTATTCTCACCTATTCTTTCAATCTCTAAATCAATATTCTCATTATCTAATGTGGCATTTATAAAGAATACACATGCAAGAATTATGAAATATTTTTTCATTATTTTATGTACTGGTTTTAATTTTCTTCAGAATCCCTGAAACTACTAGCCTTTCTTTAGCAGAATATCGTGGATGACATGTCGTAAGTGTCAACCTGTCAACACCATTATTATAAAGTAGGTATTCTCCCCCTCTTGCAGGCACTACATGTATCTCATCAACAATATATGTATAGGTGTTAGAACCAAAAGTTAAATTTAACTCATCTCCAATTTGGACTAAATCTAAATCTCGAAAAGGTGCTCCATATGTTGTTCTATGTCCTGCAATACCAACATTTCCACCAGAACCAGGTAACTCAGTTCCTAGATAATATCCTGGACCATCTTGTAGTGCTAACTCTGAAGTACCTATGACAACATATTGTTCAAGGTTAATTTCAGATATTTCTAACAAACCAAATACCGAAGCCTCCTGGCTACTAATATTGGTACTTTTTCTCCTTAAGTTGAAAATCTCTCTAATTTCAGGGAAGATACTAGCTGGTTCTTCATAGCTAACTAATTCATAATTTATATCAGTTTTCCTCTCATTCAGTTCTTGTATAGGAGCTTCATTGTTAAATGTTTCTTGAAATCTCTCTTGAGCAGTAATTTGTAGGGAATTCGTATAAATTGTTTGTTGAAAGCCTATTAAAGCAAAAACAAAACTAATTAAGAAAAACGATGCAGCAACAACTCTTCCTGGAATTTTTTTTCTTTTCTTTTTAACTTTATTTTTTCTAGCTTTTGTTTCTTTAAACTCTATTAACTTATTGTCATTTTGAAGTGATTCCTCTGTAAATACGAAATGAAAATCTTCATTTCCTATTGATGAAAGGTTCTCTTTTAAACTTTCAATTATTACATTCTCATTAACATCTTTATAAATGTTTTTCTTTTTTAGGTTCTTGACGACATCTATTGTGTACTCGAGTTCTTTCATTAAAGAGGCGATTAAAGAATTGTATTCTGTAACATTTTTTTGTAGTGGATTGTATTTCTCTGCAATATCAATTGTGATTTTTACTTTTGAATTAACAAGGCTTTCAATCTCATTCTGTAATAAACAAGCATTCTCATATACTTTCTTAAGATGAGGTGTCTCATATAGAAGTCTTCTTCTCCTAGATCTAGTGAGGAAAACAAGACCAATGAAAAACAATGGGACTCCTGAAAAATAGATATAATTTAAACTTCCACCTGTGTCTGCCATTGTTATATTATTTTCTTGATACAAGTAAGTAACTGTGAAATCTCCATCTGTAAAGTAGAGGTCTTCTTCAAAATCCCATATATAAATATCATTTCCTTCTTCGTCTGTTAAAGGGTCTTCTTCATTAGGATCTACAAAAATTGTTGTTGTGGGTGTTGGGATTGTTGTAGTTGTAGTTGTTACACCATCTGTAATATCTATCTCCAAATCTGTTGTTGTAACTGGAGATATTGAAGTTGTTGTAATAAGTTTTGGTATAGTTGTTGTTGTACCAACGCCATCTTTAAAACAATTTGCTTTTTTAACAAACTTTCCCTTTGCCTTTTTTCCGTTAAGTGTGTTTTTCATATCTATAAATATCTTATATTTTGAATCCTCTGGTACGTTTTCAATAGTTGTAATAAAAGCAGTTGTGCCTGCTGAAATTGAATATGTTGTTTGTGAGACTATTTTATTGTTTACAAATACAGAAATTTTAAGTATCCCATCTACAGTTGCGTTTGTATGATCAATTGATAAACCAAAATTTGCTCCTCCTCCTGCATTACATGTTCTATTGTTTGTAATTACAGGTTTAAATACCTCTTTAGGGAGGGTTGTAGTTGTAGTAGTAGTTGTAGTAGTAGTTGTAGTAGTAGTTGTAGTAGTAGTTGTAGTAGTAGTAGTTGCAACTGTTGTAGTAGTACAACTTACTGAAGAACTAGCAGAATCTGTCTCAACAACCATATTGGTCCAATCATTACTAGTAAAGGAATCAGTAATTCTCCATGTAATGGTTGAACCTTCAGATACAGATTGGGTTAAAGAAGTGTCTGTAGCTCCTCCAGCTACTTCTAAGTTCGTATTTTTATCCGTCCAACTTCCATCATCAATTCTGTATTCAACTTTATAAAAGGCAGCACTACTTTCATTATTTGTGATACTAAGAGTAGATGTTTTAGCACCTGAGGAACAGTCTCCAAGAGATTGAGAAACGGTCGAATCCGGATCACAATCTGCAGCTGATGATGTAACAGGTGTTTCTGTCACCATATTGGTCCAATCATTACTAGTAAAGGAATCAGTAATTCTCCATGTAATGGTCGAACCATGTGCAACAGATTGGGTAATTGAAGTGTTTGGTGATCCTGCTGTAACCGTTACATTGGATCCACTGCTGTGTGTTTGATAAGATCCACTATCAATTTTGTACTCAACCTTTACAAAGGCATTCCCGCTTGACTCATTGTTTGTAAGAGTAAGCGTTGCTGTTGCAGAACCACTTGAACAACTACTACTTAGTGCTGTAGTAGGTGTAACATTTGGATCACAATCTACAGCAGAACTCTGACTTACTCCTTCATAGGTAGCCTCAGAAAAGTTATTACTTGTAAGACTATCTTTAAACTGCCATGTGATAGTTGAGCCATGTGGTACAGATTGGGTTAAAGAAGTGTTTGTAGCTCCTCCAGCAACACTTAAGTTCGTATTTTTATCCGTCCAACTTCCATCATCAATTCTGTATTGAACGTAATAATAAACAGTACTGCTTTCATTATTTGTGATACTAAGAGTAGATGTACCTGCGCCTGAAGAACAACTTGCTGGAAGATTCTGAGAAACGGTCGAATTCGGATTAACGACACAACTTGCTGCATCAACAGTGATTGAGTTTAGAGAAGTTGTTCCCGAAGCAGGAGATCTGTAATCAGAAGCTGTATTTTCTGCATACCAACTAACTACTACAGCTGTTCCATTAGGTTGTGCTGGAATAGAAAGGGCAGTATTTTGGGCACCAGCGTTTACGCTTGTTCCAGAACCATTGAGGGCTACAGATCCTCCACCATCTAATGTATAAGTAACAACAAAATTTGCGGCAATCTCTGAGTTAGTATTTGTTAAAGTTATATTTACAGGTTTATTACTACCACTACAGCTTCCTACAGCAGCAGTAAGAGCTGGATTAAAATCTACTGTTGGATCTCCTCCATGGCAAGCTGCGCCATCATTATTGGAACTTGCTTCAGAATCTCCTCTAAGAGTAATATCAAATGCTGACCCATCCCAGGTGAGCTCACCCATCTCTCCTTCATCATTATTGGATGCATATACAGTACTTCCTCCAAAACCATACATTGCACCAACCGTATCTGAGGAACCCCAACCAGATGGTTTTGAATCTATATCGTAATCAACCATTTGTACTGAAGCCCAAGGACCAGCCCAGACTCCTAAAATGACAGCATCATTTTTTAGATCAACACCCATTAAGTTGTAAGTTGTGCCACCAATTGTTAATCCATCTCTAATCCATGCATAGTCCTTAGCTTGTTTTTGGTTTGCTCCATCATTAAAAGTATAGTTTTGAAACCAACTTCCACTAGCTGACATTGTTGTCGAGTTACTTAATTGAGCATAATACATACCACCGTCACCCATACCTTTTGAGAATACAATATAATCATTACCACCATGTTGAATAAAAGTACCAGCATTAACATCACCACCAGAGCTACTAGAGATTGCTCCTAGGTCAGTGATTGTTCCGGCTCCAGAGGCGTTGTAGTTCATCTTTATTAATCTTTTATTTCCACTTGTTGGTTGATAAATAGCATACATATTACCAACAAGGTCCATACTGAACCCATTGATTTGATCTGTATTACCTGTAAGTGGTCCGAAGTCAAATGTTTCAGCTGTATCGTACTCTCCATTACTTACGTCCCACTGATAAACGGTTACGTCATCTCCAGAAAATTCCATATGGTAGGCTAAGGGAGCACCATTTGAATCTGTGCATGCAAACTCACCAGACGCATATGCAGGTTCTTCAGGAATAACAGAAAATAAAGAAAGAGTTAAAGAAAATAGAAGCAAATATGAAAACTTTTTCAAAAAACTTCTTTTAAACACTTATTCACCTACAAAATAAACTTCTTCTTTATTGAATCAGTAATTAGATTTAGATCTAAATCTAATTCAATAAATTCCTCACTCCCTTCTATGTTAACTTCATCATAATTTTTTATCGATTCGGAGATAGTATTTGCAAATTTTTCAGGTGATGCAGTAGAAAGTGCAACAGTTATTAGGTTATTTTTATTTTCTAGAGCCATACAGACAGAAGTTGCAGTATGTGGATCGAAAATAATATCAAACTCTGAATATAGGTCTTTAATTTTATTTTTTATTTCATCATCATTGAACGTAAAAGAAGAAAATATATGCTTCAAAGCTTTATAAGATTTCTCATCTAGCTCTGCCTTTGAATTTTCACTAAAGCTTTTATAAAAATCGGAAGCATCACCTGATAGATCATAAATTAATCGCTCTAAGCTTGATGGTATTTGAATGTCCATGCTTGGTGCAACGCTTGGATGAGTTTCTTTTGGTTCAAGAATTCCGCTATCAATAAATCTTTTTAAGACATCGTTAATATTTGTACTGCACAAAATATTTTGTATTGGAAGCCCATGACTTCTTCCATACCAAGCAGAATAAGCATTACCAAAATTGCCAGATGGTATGGCAACATTGATTGGAGAAGTAAATTGTTTTGTTAACCAGACATAATAAGCAACCTGCCCCATCACTCTCAACCAGTTAATTGAGTTGAGAGAAATGATTCTTCTATCAAAAGGATTCTCTTGTAATAGTTCTTTAGCTATTCTCTGACAATCATCGTATGAACCCTTGATTGCAATATTTAAAACATTATCTTTAATCACTCCTGTCATTTGTTTTCTTTGATATTCACTTACCTTGTTAGATGGATGAAGAACTACGATATCAATATTCTCTGAATCTTTAACAGCTTCAATTGCAGCACTTCCTGTATCTCCACTAGTTGCCACTATTACAAGACCTCTCTCTCCTAATTCAGATAATCTTTTATCTGCAATTGCCCCTAAAGGTTGTAGGGCATAGTCCTTAAATGATTTAGTAGGTCCATGAAACAATTCCATAACTAATGTGGACTCATCTAACTCAATTAATTTAGGTTCTGGTGAGTCATCAAATCCTGGATATAGTGAAAGATCTTCTACGTATGAAGCAGAATTCTTGTCTAAAGAAATAAATATAGTCTTAACAAAATCTTCATAACTTAAGTCTTCTTGAGTTAAGTAAGTCAAGTTCTCTAGCGTTATAGAGTCTGGAAGATAGAGTCCTTTATCTGGGGCAACACCAGATAAAATTACATCTTCAAAAGATAAAGAGTCCTTATGACCTCTGGTAGAAAAGTAACTAACCACTTAAACGTAAACGCGTAATAACGAAGTTACCGTAGTAACTGCATCCAGTGAAGATATTTGATTTATTGATTTACTTAAATCTTTCTCTGGT
>Ga0207989_1000978_pt1 | contig 15023 bp, 10 predicted proteins | sample ETNtaG_7_FD_185777 | JGI IMG/M metagenome (GOLD analysis project Ga0207989, IMG submission 185777) | Marine microbial and viral communities from oxygen minimum zone, Eastern Pacific Ocean - ETNP201406SV65 (SPAdes) (version 2) | ecosystem: Environmental > Aquatic > Marine > Oceanic ... | reverse complement strand
CCTTTGCATAAAATTTGGGTGCTAATATTCCCAAATGCATTAATAGCAACAGCGACAGAAATGAGTATACCACCAGTAGCACCAAGAACGACTTTCATAGCAGCGGTCGCAACCCACTTATTCTCAATGATCTCTTGAACATTTAACTGGTATAAATATCCAAGGTTGGTTCCGATATAAAGTAAGGTAACACCTCCAATCCCAAAGAAGAGAGATAAGGGAAGTGTCCTTTGCGGGTCTTTTACCTCTTCAGCCATATAGGTGGCGCCTTCCCATCCGCTGAAAGCAAAAAAAGAATATCGGAGAGCAGCCCCCACTGCTAATACAGTTTCCCATCCAAATGTCTCTGGCCAAAGTGGATTTGTAAAATTCCCAATATTCCCAGTAGAAAAAGAAGTAAGAGTCATTCCGATTATTGCCCCCACAGCACCAACCTTAATCGTGCTGAAAATGACCTGAAATTTCCCACTCATATTGACACCAAATAAATTGATGCCTGTGAGTCCCCAAATGGTTATTAATGAAATGGCAAATGTGATAAAAAGATTAAATTGGGTTCCCATGGTAATTTCCCAAATGGCATTCAGATATTCGGTGAAAACCAATGCAACAGCAACGATTGATGCCGTCTCTGATACAAAGAACATAGCCCAACCACGGATAAATGCAATATAAGGCCCATAGGCTTCTTTCAGGAAAACATAAGGGCCACCTGACTTAGGTAGCATAGCCGTGAGTTCAGCATAGATTACCGCACCAAAGATTGTAATGATTCCACCAATAATCCAAACCAATCCGAACAGGGACGTACAGCCCACCAAAGCCATAATAGGTGCAGGTGTTCGAAATATTCCTGAACCGATGATGCGGCTGAATACTATAGCAACGGATTCTTTGAGCCCAAGATCTCTTTTGTACTCGCTCATAATTTTTGTTTTATTGGGTTGGATTTTCTAAAATTTTTACTGTTTGCTTGTCTGCATCAATCTCTGCCATGATGCCAATCGGGAATGTCACATTATACTTGTAATGTCCGACCGGAAAGTTGGCAATCACCGGGACACCCAAATTTGAAAAATATTGTTCCAATACTGCCATCATTGTAAAACTATTATCATCATCCGGTGGTTCTGTGGCTCTTCGGGTAAATTTCCCTAAAATAATTCCTTTAAGATGATCAAACTTGCCAGCCATTCTTAATTGGGAAAAATACCGATCGATACGGTAAGGTGCTTCGCCCACATCTTCTATAAAAAGAATTTTACCTTTCGTTTCAATTTCATAAGGCGTGCCCATGAGTGTATTGATCAAAGATAAATTTCCACCAATAAGTACACCTTTTTCTTTTCCCCCATGGAGCGTAATAACAGATTCACCCAATTCAAATAATTTTACATCAATGGTGTACCCATTTGGACTATTTGCTTCAATGGCTTGCCAGAAATAATGGTCAGAAATAGTAGAAAGATAATCTTCACTGCCCAAGCCATACATGGGGCTTGGGGTATGGAATGTTGTGAGACCGGTCATCTTATTGATGGCGAGATGTAAACCAGTAATATCACTGAATCCTACTAAAATTTTTGGATTATTTTTTATAATATCATAATCCAGTTGATCTAAAATCCGGGTTGTACCATACCCGCCGGTACCCGGAAAAATGGCTTTAATACGAGGGTCAATCCAACCAGCCATAAATTCTTCTGTACGTCTTTTATCTGTGCCACCCAAGTATCCATATTGGCGAAAAATGTCATGTGCCTGGACCGTGACATATCCTCGATCTTCTAAACGCTTTTTGGCTAATGCCATTCGATCTTGTTTTAATTTCCTGATGGAGCGATGAATAATATTGTATCGCCTGGAGATAACCGCTCTGGTTTATTTTTTGATAATGCAAGCGATGACATTACAACTAGACATAAGACAATTTTATTAAGGTGACTCATTTTTATTCGATAATGGAAAACTTTCGTTTTGTTTCCTTATAGGGGAATGAATCAAAATGCCACCACTCTGTGGTGATAGGGCTAAATCCAGCTTGAGTCATGGCATCTCTTAGAATAAGACGGTTATTAACTTGCTCTATTGTTAAATCTCCAACCACTATCAAAGAATCTTCCAATCTTGGGAACGCCAAATCACCGAAATAATCGTAGTGAGTTCCCATATCTAGTGGTGTTCCATTTTTATGAGCAACTGTAAGATCAACCGCAGCACCAAAATTATGAATCGACCCCGATTTCGGATTTGCCACGAAATTAGACCTTTCTGATTCCGGAACATCGTTTAGAGTATTCCAAAGGATCCATTGGATCGAACGGGGACGAAGTCCATCATAAATTAATAATCGAAGATCAGGATGGGTCTCTTTTAAAATGGAATGAGCCTTCTCAAGCATTTCAGCAGGGACTTTTCGCAAGTAACATGTTTCTAAATCACCATACACATCCATTTTCATAAAATTGTCAGTGGTAGAATATTTTAATTCCACCAGAAGGGTGGGGTCCAATTCTTGAATATCAACTAAATCATGTTTGGAGATAGTTTCTTTTGAAACAATTGAACCAGAATTGCCACATCCCCAAAAAGCGATGATACCTAAGAAACTTAGAACTCTAATCATATATATTATCTTCGTGATTCTTAGCGACCTTGGTGCCTATTCATTTAGCCAAAGAAGAATTGACATATGTAAACGGCACTCAAAACACCTACTGCATCAGCAAATAATCCTGCTACCAACGCATGACGTGTCTTGCGAATCCCTACCGATCCAAAATAAACAGCCAATACATAAAATGTAGTTTCTGTGGATCCAAACATGGTGGCACCAATTTTAGCAATGAGAGAATCAGGACCATGGGCATTGATCAGATCGGTTAATAATCCCAAAGACCCGCTACCGGATAATGGCCGCATAAGCGCTAAAGGAAGATTCTCTGGCGGAAATCCGATTAGAGTTAAAACAGGTGAAAGGAAATTAAGCAATAAATCCAGGGCGCCGGAAGCACGAAACATGCCAATAGCAACAAGTATTGCCACAAGATATGGGATAATTCTGACGGCAATAGTAAAACCGTCCTTTGCACCTTCTACGAAAGTTTCATATACTTTTACTTTTTTGAAAACCAATCCATAAAATGGGATGCCCACCAATAGAAATGGAATAATGTATTTTGAGAATTCATTCACACCACTGACAAATGAGTTTATCATGATTGACGCTCTTCAGTAATAGAAAATCGTTTCTGCTTTTCTAAAAACTTTACTGCAACTATTGCAGCAATCGTGGACATTCCAGTTGCCACAATGGTTGTAATAAATATCTGACTAGAATGGGCACCCATGAGCGCTACCACAGTGGCTGGAAGAATTAACTGTACGCTGGATGTATTGATTGCCAAAAAGGTACACATGGCATTGGTTGCTGTTTCTTTATTCGGATTTAATTCTTGGAGTTCTTCCATGGCTTTAAGCCCAAGCGGCGTGGCCGCATTTCCTAATCCTAATATATTGGCTGCCATATTTAATACGATGGACCCAATTGCAGGGTGATCTTCCGGAACGTCGGGAAAAAGACGAATCGTTATAGGACGTAAACCTTTGGCAATGACACGAATTAGGCCAGACTCTTCCGCTATTTTCATAATCCCTAACCATAGAGCCATAATACCAATAAGTCCAATGGCTAGATTTACAGCCACTTTTGCCATATCAATGGCTGCTTCTGTTACTGCATCAATATTCCCTGTGAATGCACCAACGACAACACCAATAAACATCATCCCAAACCAGATATAATTCAGCATAAATAATCCTTATTTTACAGGTGATTCTAAAATAGTTAATGTGGGAGATTGAGAATCCGAATCTAATCGAACCGGTATGGAAATAGGCATTGTTGCATGATACATTCCATGTCCACAGGGAAAATTTGAAATGATGGGAATTTCCAGATCGCCACAAACATCCATGACTATTTCATCAGTTGATTTTCCGAAAGGTATATCTTGATCTTTCATATCCACCAGTTCTCCGATAATTAATCCAGTAATATTTTGAAACATACCTGCTTCTTTCATGTGGACTATCATGCGCTCGAATGCATATAAATATTCATCAATATCCTCAATAAATAAAATGGTTCCATTCGTATTGAGTTGATCTGCTGTTCCTAATCGATTTGCCAATAAGCACATATTTCCGCCCCAAAGGGGGCCTTCAGCTTTTCCGGATTTTAAAACACGGCATTGTAATTCACGAGGTGATTGGATTGTTATAGATTTATAGTCGAATAAAGTTTTTTCTATTAAATCAAAATTATAATCAACCATTCCTTTACTAAAGCTAGACAACATTGGACCATGAAAGGTTACAAGTCCGGTTTTTTGTGTGATGGATGTAAGAAATGCTGTCACGTCACTATACCCCATAAATATTTTTGGATTCGCTTTAATTAAATCATAATCGATTAAAGGTAAAACGCGATTAGCCCCATATCCGCCACGAGCACAAATAATAGCATCAATATTTGGATTGGCAAACATGCCATTAATATCATTGGCTCTTTGTTTTGGTGTGCCTGCAAATGTATGATCTTTCAAAAATACACTTTCGCCCAAAACAAGATGATAGCCCTTTTCTTCAAATACAGCTATGGCCAATTTCAAATCTGATTCATTCATCCATGAAGATGGACTCAAAATGCCAATGGTGGCATTCGGTTTTAGAGCAGGTGGTTTAATCATGAATCAATAGCCCTAAAATTTGATCTTGGAGTTGGCGATATTCTCTAGATGAACCAATATATCCATTCATCAACATAGAAAAGGCTACAGGCCCATAGTGGGGAGAAAAGGCATATCCTGATAAACAACTTACGCCGGACAAATGACCAGTTTTAGCTCGAATCTTTGAACCAGTTGTTTCCAACCGATCTTTCAGTGTTCCCTTAAAACCACCCCCCGGAAGGACATATAAAAAGTCATCTTTAAATGGGCTTGTATACATGTAAGTGAGCAGTTGAATAAAGTGATCTGCACTGGTGAGATTGTACCGGGAGACACCAGATCCATCTGCTATCCGAATATCCGATGTGTCAATTTTGGCAGAATCCGCTAAAATAGATTTAATAACGTATATACCATCTTCCCAATTCCCAGGAAATTGTTCTGAAATCCCCATTGTTTTTACGAACAATTCTGCAGTTAAATTATCACTTTCATTCATCAGGTTTTTGGTAGAGTGATATAGAGAATCTGAAATGTGAGTAGTCATTATTTTTGAAGACTTTGGATTCTTACCAATGGATACTTTTTTTACTTTTGTTCCATATTTTCCTAACATTTCTTTAAATACAATCCCAGAAAAAAGGGGTGGATGATGAATATTTCTAATGAGTGTATCCACAGATACTGTGACTAATTTTTCTCCTGTGATTGTAAATCGATTTGTTCGGCCTGCCCAATCGCGATCAATTTTAAACTTTTGATAATCGACGGTATCATTTACTGTCATAGATTGATTATCTATTTGTATATAGTTTGTTGATGGGTGGGTTTGAATATTAACTGGTTCCCCAATTTTTCCAGTTTGGACATAAAAATTGACGCAATTATCATTCAAAGAAAGAGCGCTCACTGGAGCAGCATACCACCAAGGACCCTCATCCCACATCCAACCTTTGCCATAATGTATTGTATCCATTATACTTTCATCCACAAATAATGTATCAATAGATGGTATGCTTGATGAAACAATCTCTGCGAGGGAATCCAATTTGTCTAAAGAAAAGTCAGGATCTCCACCGCCAACCAAATAAATATTTTTCTCATTCTGATATATTGACGTCTCAAATGTATAATCTGTGCCCAAATAGACTAAAGCGGCTGCGCTTGTATATAATTTATTATTACTGGCTGGCATAAGTTTTTTATGGCTATTGAAAGCATACAATGTTTTTCCTGAAGTGAGAGATGTCATTTTTAAACTCATATTGATGTCAAGATCAGAATCTACAATAAGAGTATTAATCTCTTTTTTCAAGGTTAGAATGCCGGGATTATCGAGCAGCACTTTAGGCGGTGCACAGGAAATAAACCAAAAAAGAATGATTGAGAAAGTGGTTTTATAAAATATCATTAAATTAATTGTTTAGATGGTGGATAAATTTATCAAGAATAGTGTGCCCAAACCTGAACGATTTTTTCGCATTTTTTACTGGAATATTGTGATCATTAACAAATGTCTGGGTGGCTTCGATATGTGTTTGAAAACCCCATACCGGCAATGTTTTACTGGCGATTGCATCTGTAAAAACCAAATCACTTTCTGCAATGACATCAAATCCAGGAGGAACTTTTGTAATGCCATCCTGGTGGGAGTATAGGAGAGGCCCAGATGTAGATTCTCCCCAAAGCGTACTCTTTTTTAAGCGCACAACTCTTTCACCCTGTTTTTTTTCTCCTGACCACAAAGGAGCAACTTTACCACCATAGATATGACCAATAAGTTGGTGTCCATAGCATAGGCCAAGAATAGAAATTCCTTTTGAAGATGCATCTAACATTATATCTGAAATATTTTGTTGCCATTCGTTATCATCGTTTACGGATGCAGCGCTTCCCAGAACAATAATGCCTCTGATATTGCTATTGTACATGCCAAGGCTGTCAGTACCGTAGAGAGCAGGGAGGTGATATGTTACAGGGTATGGCGCTATAGATGCAATTCTGTTAAATGATTCAATAGCTGGTTTCACTATTGCTGGATCAATAACCATTAGAGACTTATTTAACATGTGGGATACTATATATCTTACAAATAATATTTTAGCTCAAGAGAATACAATCATTTTCATTATTAAAATTAAGGTTGAACTACTGGAAATGGTTACGTAATGTTAAATTATTATTTTTTAAGATAGAAAACTCTATTGTTTTTTTTCCCCTTTTGTTAAACTTGCGGTTAGTGAGAAAGGATAGATTTCAATAATGGAACAAATATTACATTAAAGTTGAAAAAACAGTGGGTTCTAATATAGATTTCTTTTCAATTCAAACTGGAAATCCTAGGTAAACAATAAAATTTATGGCATGGTAAAAAAAACAATATTAAGGATATTAACATTATTATTTTTTAGCTCCATCATTCTTGCCGAAGGTGGGAAAATATCAGGTATTGTAGTAGAAAAAGATTCTGGCGAACCATTACTAGGTGTAAGTATTATACTTGAAGGTCAAGGAATTGGAGCCGATTCAGATGTAAATGGACAATTCATTATTATTAATGTCCGTCCTGGAACTTATACACTTAAAACATCCTATATCGGATATGCAACCGTTAAAGTAACTGGTTTGGTCGTAAATACAGGCCGAACATCAAAACAGAATTTTGCATTAACCCAAGAAGTTATTGAAGGGGAAGAGGTAGTTGTTACTGCTGACAGACCGCTCATACACAAGGACCTAACATCATCTCAAAAGATCACAACTGCCGAAGAAATTAGTGCCATGCCGGTGGAATCCTTTCTAGGCGTTCTCACTGCTCAGGCTGGTGTTAATCAGGGTGCTGGCGGTGAATTGCACATACGTGGCGGAAGGAGCAATGAAATTGGATATTATATTGATGGTATTTCTGTTGCAAATCCCTTTTTCACCAATGGTCTTTCTATAAATGTATCCAACAAAGCATTACAGGAATTAAAAGTGGTAAGTGGTGCTTTTAATGCAGAATATGGGAATGCCATGAGTGGCATTGTTAACATCCAGATCAAGGAAGGTGGACAAAATTATAGTGGCAATATTTCCATGTACACCGGTGATCGTTATTCTAATGACACAGATCTTTATACCAATATTGATGATTTTGAATTATTGAATCGTCAAACATGGGAAGGATATCTAAGCGGACCGATACCTTTGACAAAAGATAAATTAACGTTCAATACAAGTTTGAGGTATTCAGGACAGGATGGATATCTCTACGGTGTTCGTGAGCATGATGTACAGGACTATGCCAACTTTGAGACAGAGAATTGGTATATCCAAATGGGGGGGGATAGTAGCCTAGTTGCAATGAATCCCAGTGAATCGTTCAACCAGTTAGTGAAGTTCACTTACAAGTTAACACCACGACTCAAATTATCTACACAATATCTAGGGAGTCAGGGTGTTTCTCAATCCTATTCTCATTTTTATAAATATAATCCGGACGGCCGGTCAACATCTCAATCCAATAATAATAATCTATCTCTCAAAATCAACCATGCTATTGGACGAAAAACTTTTTATGAAGGGCATGTTTTTATAAACAAAACTGACTATAAGTCATTTCAGTTCTCGCCTATTAGTTTAAAAAGTGCGACTCCATTTACAAATGGTGTAGAATTTGGAAATGATGAAGATTTGGCATTAATCATTAAATCCCCCGGTGTTTATACAATTGGGAATCAGGAAGTAACCGTAGTTGATAGTAATGTTTATATTCTCCCAAACTCAAATTATGCTTCAACAATTAACATAAGAGGAAGCCCCAGTTCAGCCACATTCTCATTTGGAGGATCTAATCGAGGGCATTCCTATCGGGATTCTGAATCCTATGGTGGCAAATTTGATATTACATCGCAGATTACTACCCGCCATGAGGTCAAAGCTGGCATTCAATATAGAAATGATAATTTGAATGAAAGAAATTTTTCAGTTTTATTTGATGGTAACACTTATAAGATACCAACCATCACCACTGAAAACGGATCGCCTTCCCATAATTACTATACAGAGTATGCAACATTTTATTCTGCCTATTTACAGGATAAACTGGAATATGAAAGTTTTATCATGAATGCGGGAATTCGCTATGATGCATTCGAACCAAATACCAAACATATCAATGATCTGATTGACCCTGAAGGAGATGAATCAGAAAGCAAGAATAAAACAATGTGGTCACCCAGAATTGGTGTGGCATTTCCGATTACGGATGAAGGAATATTGCATTTCTCCTATGGTCATTTTTATCAAATGCCCACACTTAGGAAATTATTTCTCACTAGTATTTTTGGTGCAGGACTTTCACCAAGTATTGGGTATGGTAATTTAAAACCCGAAAAAACTGTAATGTATGAATTTGGATTACAGCAGCAATTAAGTCAGTATCTGGCTATCAATAGCAGTATTTTTTATAAGGATATTCGAAATCTTTTAGCACTACAATCTATCCATTATAATTCCCCTATATATGGTCCATCCGACTATGCAATTTATTTAAATAAAGATTATGCCATGGTGAAGGGGATTACCATCAGCTTAACAAAAAGATGGGATCCTATATCAAGATTGTCTGCTTTTCTTGATTATTCTTACCAAACTACTGAAGGAAACAGTACAAATAGTGGGTCTTTCTTTTTCAACGCATTGACAGGTGAAGAGGAGGAAAAGAAAATTGTTTCTTTATCATGGGATCAAAGTCATGTATTTAATTCTACCATCACAATTACTGAACCAGGCCCAAAAGGATGGGGAATTAGTTTTATCGGAAAATTGAGCACTGGTTGGCCTTATACTCCAAATATTCCAAATGCAAATTATGTCCCTTATCCAAACAGTTCACGGAAACCAGTTCAAAAGTCACTGGATATGAGATATTATAAAGTAATTCCCCTGGCCAAACTGGAATTTGAACTATTCATAAAAGTTTATAATGTTTTTGATACTCGAAATGAAAAATATGTTTATACCGATACAGGTCGATCTGGTTATACCTATGTAAATCGTTCACTTCAAGAAACAGAAGCATTCAAAAGTCATTATGGAGAACCGGGTGTACATACTTGGGATGAATATCATAATCGACCGGATTATTACAGCGCACCAAGATTAGTGACTATAGGTTGGAGCATTAACTTATGAGTCCAAAAAAACTACATTTAAGTTTTTTGATCGGACTGGTTCTGATCTTTGGTAACCTAACCAAAGCAGCATTCCCATTTTTATTAGATAAAGACTTCAAAGATGGCCCTAAGAAAGAATGGAGTCAGTCTAAGTTTGAACGGTATTATCGATGGACAGAAAGAAATCGCGCCCGCATTTTAGATGATGATGAACAGATTCTACGTCGCCAATATGCAATTATCACAGGGAATAAGATTACATCTGAGATTTGGAATTATGGTTCTATATCTAGGCCTGGTAATAGAATCACAGATATTATTTGGGAAGGTTTGGGATATGGATATGAGTTTGGCCCGTTTATTTGTGCTGAAGTTTCGGTTACACCCAATAGTCACCCGGATGCTTATCCAAAAGTAGAGAATGGTGACACAACTTGGTTTGCCAGAGTAATTAGTGATGGTTTAGTAACAGACCCTGAACGATCTCCGGATGGGTCAGAGTTTTGGACTTGGGAGCCTTTGGCTCACAGTGATGAAGGTGTTTATTTTGCGGATCCAAATTCTGAAAAGATTCCAACATCAAGCGATATAGATCGTGATTTAGATGGAAAACCTGATAGTTGGGCAGATGATTGGTATAATCCCAATTTAAAAGATTATGTTTGGCCAGGAGATTTAAAACAAGGTTCATCCAATGCAGATGAAGAAGCATTTTTTGTATGTGATGATCGCAGGAACAAAGAATTTGAGTATTATCCTTTTCCAAATGATTCTTCGCGAAAGGGTTTGGGCTTACAGATTGAATATCGATATTACCAATGGGCAAATCCATTAGCAGAAGATATCATTTTTCTAATCTATAAAGTGACTAATAAAAGTGAAAAAGATCTTCATGAAGTGATCTTTGGCATGTGGGGTGACCCTCATATTGGAGGCCCGAGTGATTGGAGTGATGATTTATCCTATTTTGATCATGAATTAAATATGGTTTATTGTTGGGATGAAGATGGTAGTGCGAGTGGAAGTGCCAGAAACCCTGGTTTTTTTGGGTATAAGTTTTTAGAAAGTCCTGGGAATCCTTATGATGGATTAGATAATGATAATGATGGAATGATAGATGAAAGTCGAAATAATAATGAAGATGATGATAATGACTGGGATATTGAAAATGACGATATTGGTATAGATGGTGTTCCAAACACGGGTGACTGTGGTGAGGGTGATGGAGTACCGACAGCTCCAATTGATTGTGATAAAGAATATGATATTCGTGCACCAGGTGAACCTAATTATGAATGGACAGATTTAGATGAAGCAGATATGGTTGGGCTAACCGGTTTTTCGTCCCCATCATTTTCGGGAACAACAATTGCAGCTGATGATCGTGTTTTTAATGATTTTTTGCAACCAGGTGTTTTTGATTCTGCAAATGCCACCCAGGCTGGAGATTATGTATTTATTTATAGTTCTGGTCCCATTGACCTCCCGGCAGGTGAAACAAGAAGGTTCTCTATTGCATTACTCGTTGGAGAAGACCATGATGATCTTACTTTGAATGCTATTACAGCGCAGGATATTTATGAAAGGAATTATCAATTCGCTAAACCGCCTGAAAAACCTATTATCACTGCTGTTCCTGGGGATGAACAGGTCACTTTATTTTGGGATAACAAAGCGGAAGAGTCTATTGACCCTATATCAAACGAATATGATTTTGAAGGCTATGTAATCTATCGAAGTACGGATCCACAATTTTTGGATCAACAAACAATTACAGATGATTTTGGTACTAAATTTCTTTTTGAACCATTAAAAATGGTTAATGGAGCACCTGCAAGATTTGATCTTGAGAATGAATACTATGGCCTCAGTTCTGTAGTTTATTCCGGTAGGGGGACTCACTATAATTTAGGTGAGAATACTGGGCTGGTTCATTCATTTATAGATTCTAATAATGTGATTAATGGTCAAACTTATTACTATACTGTTGTTTCTTATGATCATGGTGATGTGGATTTGCAGATTCCGCCTACAGAATGTTCCAAAACTATTACAGTTAACCCTGAAACAAATGAGCTAATTCTTGATGTAAATACTAGGAGGGTTGTCCCGAGATCACCATCTACAGGATATGTGCCCGGCAGCATCAATGGATTTATTGAGCATCCTTCAGGTGTATCCACAGCTACCATTCATTTAGAAATTGTTGGTCCAGATGAAGTAGAAAATGACAACATGTTTCAGCTAACCTTCAAAGAATCACCTACGCGCTATAGCCTGAGAGATTTAACACCCATTGAAGAACAAATCACAATTAGATTAGATCAATTTGTTGGTTTGTTAAAGGAGAATATTGTTGGTGAATCTGTTCTCGTTATTGATGAAAATGGGAATGAATATATTCAGGGTAATGATTATGAAATATTAAATGATTTGGGGAAAATTAGGGGTATACCTTCAGGGGAAATGTTAAATGGTCAAGTTTATACTATAACATATACCTATTCCCCATTCATAGATAGTGAGCATGTACAGTCTGAACAATTAAATCCAATTTTTGATGGGATAAATATTACAGTTCAGGATGTAGTATTGGCTCTGGATCAATCAAGTACAGGTTGGTCTTCTTCATCTAGATCAAATTGGATTGGTGATGTCATACCATTTAATGATGCAGACCAATTCATGTATCCTGGAGATTATGAGATTAGGTTTTTTGATGAAATTGCTGATACCAGTAGTAGCGCGTTGCATTCATCTTTTGGGTACTCAAGGATGAATTTTCAAGTTTGGGATGTCACTATTGGGCGGGAGTTGGCTCAAGAAGAAGTAACCATAATTGAAGAAGGTGATTCAGATAGCCTTTGGACACCCGGGGATCGTGCAATTATAATGGAAGGTGATCCTCTCAGACCTAAGTGGGAATTCACTTTTTTTCAACCTGAATTTGGTGATACAATACCTCCTGTAAATGGGGATGTATTTTTCATAGGAACTCATCGACCATTTGCTGCGAGTGATACTATGACTTTCTCAACGATTGCAAGTGATTATAACAGTAATACAGCACAAAATGAATTGAAAAATATTTCTGTTGTGCCAAACCCCTATGTTGTAACGAATGTGTTAGAACAATTGGATTTACAGAACCATCAAGACAGAGGCTCTCGAAAAATTTACTTTAATCATTTACCTATGCAATGTACCATTTCTATTTATACAGTTTCAGGTGATCATGTCCAAACATTGAATCACGATACTGAAATGAATAATGGGCAGGAACATTGGGATTTGACCACAAAAGATAATTTTCCATTAGCTTTTGGTGTATATATTTATCATGTTAATGCACCAGGCGTGGGTGAAAAAATTGGAAGGTTTGCAGTTATAAAATGATACAAAGATTATTACACATAACATTCATATCATCTATCCTCTTTGGGCAGTATGGAAACAATCAAATTATTACTAAATCGGGTACTACAGTGGCTCAGTTTCTAAAAATAGGAGTGGATGCGCGCAGTACAGGAATGGGAAATGCAGGTGTTGGTTTGACATCTAATTTGAGTAGTATGTTTTGGAATCCAGCTGGATTAGCAAGCATCCAAGGTATTGGTATTCAGTTTGGAAACCATGATTGGCTTGCTACTATGAAACATCAACATATTTTTACAGGAATTTCTCTTCAAGGGGCAGGTGTATTAGGATTTGGAGTCATCAGCCTTTCTTCACCGGAAGATCTCGTAAGAACTGTTGTAAAACCTGAAGGAACCGGTGAAAAATTTTCTACAAATGATTTAGCGGTTAATCTAAGCTATGCCCGTTCTTTGACGGATAAATTTTCCCTAGGTGGCACCATTAAATATATCCAACAGAATATTTGGCATGCAACGGCGAGTACTTTTGCTGGAGATATTGGAGCATTATTTACAACACCATTTAAAGGAGTAAGGCTTGGTGCATCCATAAGTAATTATGGTGGTAAAATGAAATTGGAAGGGAGAGATCAAAAGATCAGTGTGGATCCGGATCCAGGGAATGAAGGAAATGTTGAGTTTATAAATGCAAATCTTGAAACAGAATCTTTTCCAATACCATTATTTTTACGCGTTGGTATTTCTGGCGAATTCATTAATTCTAATAGTTTAAAACTTACTTACGGCTTTGATGCGCTACACCCCAATGATAATTCTGAGTATGTAAATATGGGCATGGAAGCAGTTTTTAATAATCTTGTCTCCGTACGTACAGGAATTCCTTCTTTATTTAAAGAAGAGTCAATTGAAGGTCCGACATTTGGTGTAGGATTGGATTATCGTATTTGGAGAACGGCGACCATTTTGAAATTGGATTATTCAATTTCAGATTTTGGGCCTTTAGGTTCTGTAGAGCGGCTGTCAATAGGGTTTAATTTTTAATCTATAAATATTTATTATTGAATTGAAACGAAATTTCTCATTTCAATTTTTATTATTATTTAATCTTATATTTTCCCAAGTTGGGGATTTGGGGCCATTAATTGATAAATATCCTTCTCTTCAAGTCCATGACAGTTTATCTTTCTTCATACATGAAGGAAAATCTTCTCAAATTGATTATTTATTAGAAGGTGGTGCGCTTGAGATTGAAAGTGAATCTGTCATTAGTGTAACATTTTCTATACTTAATGAAAGAGGTCAATCTAAATCTTATTTGGGCAATCTATTCCAAGGTGAAAACTCGGGTACAACCTTTGCAACATTTACCAATGAATCAAAGGAAAAATTTAGTCAATTTTCCTATACTATAATTGATAATGAATTATTACAAATTAAATCAGTAATTGGATTTATTCCTGATTTAGAGATAATTCAGGCTACTTCACGCCCGATGAATATGATGGATGGTGATGTTCCAAAACCCATCATTGTTACAAGAGAAGAATGGGGAGCAGAACCTCCAAAATATTCCTATAGTAACCATCCCTATATTGATAAGTTGACACTTCATCATGCAGCCTGTTGTAGTGCAGAAAATTTAGCTGAAGGTAAAAGTCAAGTTAGGTGGATTCAGGATTTTCATCAGAATGGACGAGGATGGAATGATATAGCATACCATTTTCTTGTAGATCGTGGCGGTAATATTTATCAGG
>Ga0207989_1000963_pt1 | contig 15105 bp, 15 predicted proteins | sample ETNtaG_7_FD_185777 | JGI IMG/M metagenome (GOLD analysis project Ga0207989, IMG submission 185777) | Marine microbial and viral communities from oxygen minimum zone, Eastern Pacific Ocean - ETNP201406SV65 (SPAdes) (version 2) | ecosystem: Environmental > Aquatic > Marine > Oceanic ... | reverse complement strand
CTAGCAATATTCGCATCTGAAGCGATTTGACTTTGTAGCTGTTGAACAGATTCAAACTTCATTTCTTCTCTAATACGATGCCTAAAAAGCACTTTGGCATGTTCGCCGTAAACGTTTTTATCAAAGTCAAAAATGTTAACCTCAAGAAGTGTTTTTTCGCCGCCTATTGTGGGCCTTTTGCCAACATTACAGACACCCTGATAAGTTTTTTTATTAAGCACGATCAAAACTGCGAAAACTCCAAGAACCGGGCTAAGCTTTCTTCCAATTGAGATGTTAATGGTTGGAAAGCCAATTGTTCTGCCTCTTTTTTCTCCGTGCATAATTCTACCTTTGATTGCAAAAGGCCTTCCAAGAAGCTCTTCGGCCATACTAAATTCGCCTTGCCTTAAAAGTTCTCTAATTTCAGAGCTGCTCACTCGTTTACCGTTTACAGTGACACGGTTAACTTTTTGTGCAACAAAGTCGCTGGTTTTTGCCATGTTTTCAAGCATTGAATAGTCTCCTTGGCGGTCTTTGCCGAAACGAAAATCATCACCAATAAAACAACATCGCATTTTAAGTTTGGCTAATAAAACATCTTCAACAAAAGACTGTGCGCTCATCTGTGAGAAATCCTTGTTGAAACGAATTAGCAAATGTTTTTCTACGCCTAAAGACTCCAGAAAAAGATGTTTATCCCTAAAACTGCTAAGCCTTGCTTTTGGGCGTCCAAAAAACGACTCAGGGGGCACAGAAAATGAAATAACAATTGAGGGCACGCCAAGGGTATTAGCCTTTGCTACAAGGGCTTTAATGATTTTTTGGTGGCCCCTATGAATGCCGTCAAAGTTGCCAATAGTCAAGACACATCCAGACTTTTCTTTTAGGTTTTGAAGGCCGCGAATTAAGTGCATGGCTTTATTTTACGCATAGCTTTTAATAGGGGTAAATTAATCAAGGCCATAGATTAATTTTTACTGGCGCAGACAGGCCAAACCAAAAGCTCTTTATCTAGCCTTGTCACTATATTAGTCCAAGCGGATTTTCTGGATCAATGCCGCCCATAAACGGCTTATTTATTTTTTCATTAGTCAGCTGATAGACACAACCAATCCAGTTATTAATAATAGCATTTGCACTATCATGCCAAGTGTTATCAAGAGTGCTGGCAATAAGGGCCTCTGGAAAGTCTTGAATGGACATGTCGCCAGACACAAGCATGTCGCCAGACACAAGCCTTGTTTGGTATTCATTTAGTATTGCCTGGTTTTGTAAAGACAAGTAGTTTGTTGGCATTGGTGGATAAGACAATTCTCTGTCTTGGCAGTATAGAGAAACCTCTCTTTTATACTCTTTAAGCAAGCTAATAGTGTCATATTCTGGGTGGCCTTGAAAAAATACAATTCTAAACAGGTCTGGACTTACAGCAAGGTGGGCACCAATCTTGCTGTTAGCTAAAACCTTGACACCCGCCTCTGTGAATTGAGACTCAGAAATTTCATTAAACCTTGAATGAGGTATGTCGAATCGTGTATTAACTCCAGCAACAAGCGGATGGCCTCTTTCAATCACTTGGTGGGCGAAAACACCCCAGTGCTTTTTGCCAACAGGCTGTCGTTTTTGTCCATACTTAAACTGCATTACGGCATGTGTCGCCAGACAGGAGCAAAGGGTAGATGTCACATTCTCATAGGACCAGTCTACAACCTCCTCAAGTTGCTTATAAAAAGAAGCCCTTTTAAGGTCTGGATGGGTAATATTTGCGCCCGAAATGATTAACGCATCGAGGCCTTGAGCTTTGATTTCGTCAAAAGTTTTGTAGTGTTCCTTTAGGTGTCTAGCAGCCTTTTTGCCTCTTTTAATACTAGAAAGAGAGAAAGGGTGTACAAAGAACTGCGCAATCTCATTTGAATGACCGATAAGGCGAAAGAACTGCCGTTCAGTCGCTTCAAGGGCGGCATCAGGCATCATGTTTAACAAGCCAATATGGAGCTCTCGTATGGTTTGATGTTCTGCTCTGTCTTTAGAAAGAATTGTTTCGCCTTGTTGTTTTAGGCGATCAAATGACGGCAGATTTGAGTGTGCAATTAATGGCATATCAGTCTAGCGCCTCACATATTAAGTTAACAACCTCTTCAGCGTTTTTGCAGCCATACAGATCATTGCTAAAGACAGTGTAGCCAAATTGCTCTGCCAGTTCTTGGTATTTTGTTTGACGGTTAGCAACAAGTTTAGGAAACACCCAGCGCACAAAATCGTCAGGATTTATTTGTGCTGCATAGGCCACATTTCTTTCTTTTAGGTAGCTATTGAGCGCAGATTGAAAAAATTCAGGATGGTAATACATAGGCTTTGGAATCTTTTTGGCGCGTTTAATGAGCGCCTGTTGATTTGATTCACTCGCCTTAATATAGATAATTAGAGTGTTTTCAGACAAGAGCTTGTAAAGTTTTGTGTCGCCTAGTTCGCACAAACTGCCACCAGCGTCATTGATAAAATGTTGGCAGCCAGTCTTTTGTGAGCGCTCAATAAAGCTCGGAACATCGTACATGGCTTTAATTTCGGCTTCTAAAAACAGACTTTGCCGACGCACAAACTCGTCAATTTGTAGCCCGCCCTCTTGAGGGTTGCCAACCTTTCCAAGAAACGCAGATATGGGCTCTAGGTTGTCAAAAGTCACCTGACTGTTGACGCTGATAGAGTTACTTTTTAATAGTCCTGAGAGCCAAGGGTCGGCCTTCATTTTGTTGGCAATATTATCAATGATGTCGTTTTTTAAGTGTGACGCACCTATCCGAAAGTCTCCAGAGTAATGAAACCAGCCACCCTCTTTGCTAAGAAGTTTTGAAAGATGAGTTTTCCCCACTCCTGACATTCCAAGAAGAGTTAAGCGTTTATTTTTTTCCTTTTTAAATTGTTCCGCAGTGTATCTCATAATAGCCCATCTTCTTTAAACATATTTCGAATGCCGCGAACGGCTTGGCGTATTCTTTGCTCGTTTTCAATTAAACATATGCGCACATAGTCGTCACCATAATTGCCAAAACCTATCCCAGGAGAAACCCCAACCTTTGCGCGCTTAATTAGTTCTTTGCTGAACTCTAGAGACCCCATTTCCTGATAGTGCTCGGGAATTTTTGCCCATACGAACATTGTTGCCTTTGGTGGTTCAACGACCCAGCCTATGCTTGAAAGAGCATCGCATAGAACGTCACGGCGAGACTGATACATCAAGCGGATTTTTTCCACACAACTCTGATCGGACTCTAGGGCTTTAATTGAGGCGACCTGAATTGGAGTAAAAATTCCATAGTCAAGGTATGACTTTATTTTTGCCAGAGCGGCAACAAGGACTGGATTGCCAACCATAAAACCAACACGCCAGCCTGGCATATTGTAACTTTTTGACATTGAAAAAAATTCCACCGCAATGTCTTTGGCGCCCTCTACCTGCATAATGCTTGGGGCCTTGTAGTCATCATAAACAATGTCAGCATAAGCCAAATCTTGAACTACCCATATTTGATGTTCTTTTGCGATTCTAATGATACGCTCAAAAAACTCTAATTCAACACACTCTGTTGTCGGATTGGAGGGGTAGTTAAGGACCAAAACCTTAGGCTTTGGCCAGGTATCAGTTATGGCCTTCTCTAATTCAGAAAAAAAATCATGTCCGGGACCACAGGGAATTCTGCGTATATCGGCGCCTGCAATAATGAACCCATAGGGATGGATCGGATAAGCAGGGCTTGGTACCAATACCGTGTCGCCTTTTCCAACAATCGCCTGGGCGAGATTTGCTAAGCCTTCTTTCGAACCCAGGGTTACAATGGCTTCAGTTTCTGGGTCTAAGTTGACGTTATAGCGATCTTTATACCAGTTGGTTATAGCTCGACGAAGACGAGGAATGCCTCTTGACATTGAGTATCGATGAGTGTCAGTTCTTTGTGCAACCTCAACTAATTTATCAACAATGTGCTTTGGAGTCGGCTGGTCAGGGTTTCCCATTCCAAAATCAATAATATCCTCCCCCCTAGATCTAGCCTCGGCCTTGAGTTCATTAGTAATGGCGAAAACGTAGGTCGGTAGCCGCTCTATTCTTGAAAAGTTTTCGTTCATGCTTGTCGTGTGTTGTAAAAATTAAGTGTTTTTTTAAGTAGAAATTGTCAGGTGGTAAGAACTAAATTTTCGTATATTGAGAACACCACAATCAAGCAACAAATACTGCCCCTTGACTCCGTTTAAAACCCCCGAAATGACAGGCGTTTTATCAAAGTTCAAGGAGACGACCTTGGTCGGGTATTTTATCACAGGGTAGTCAATATTGATGACATCGTCTGACAAAGGCCTTGCCCTGAGTTCACTGGTTAGAGACGGAATCTCCCCTAACAGCATTGCCTTGCTGGCAACAAGGTCAGCTGGAGCAACTTCATTCATTAGCATTTTGCGCCAATTTGTTTTATCAGAAACGAAGGACTTTAGAGCAGTTTCAATGCGCCCTGAGTCAAGTCTAGTTTCTACCTCCAGAATAGGGAGCGCACTTATTGCCCCTTGGTCAATCCAGCGACTGGGCATGTTAGTTTTTCGAGTGATGCCGACCTTTATCCCAGAAGTGTTTGCAATGTAGACTATGTGGGGAGAAAAGCAGTAAGACTCGCCCCATTCTGGCTCCCGACAGGTTCCTTTATGGTGGTGACAAGTTTCAGGCCTCATGATGCATAAATCACAACGCGCGAGAGAATTTGCGCAAGGCCAACAATATCCCTGTGAGTAACTTTTATTAGTCATCCTGCCACAGGAGGCGCATCGTATTTGTTGGCTGAACTTGAGTTCAATTGGCTTTCCTACAAGAGCGCCGACATCAAGCTCTGTTTCATTAAAATTAAGGCTGTATTGAGCAACCCCAGATGTCAAGGAGGTTAGCATTCTAGCAGCGTACCCGCTTAGTTGCATAGGAGCGTTTGAACCTCTTCATATTTTTTTGCTGTTTTAATCAATATGTCATTTGGTAGCATTGGCGCAGGAGGAGTCTTGTCCCAGTCAAGCGTCTCTAGATAATCTCTAATAATTTGTTTATCATAACTTTTAGGGCTTGTTCCTGCCCGGTATTTTGCTTGAGGCCAAAACCTTGAAGAGTCTGGCGTTAAGACTTCATCCATCAGAGTAAGTTGGTCGTTAGTATCTAGGCCAAACTCAAACTTGGTGTCAGCAATAATAATGCCGCGATCAATGGCATGGCTTGCAGCGAAGTTATAAATTTCCAGGCTTTTTTGTTTTATTTTGTGTGCTAGACTCTCTCCAAGCAGTTGTTTTGTTTCTGCGAATGATATGTTTGCGTCATGTTCGCCAGCAGGGGCTTTAGAGGAGGGGGTGTAGAGTGGAGACTCTAGTTTTTGTGCTAGATTAATGCCTGGAGGCAAGGGGATGCCGCAAACTGAGCCAGAGGATAGGTACTCTTTCCAACCAGACCCAATCAGATAACCTCTAACAACTGCCTCAATTGGCAGTGGCTTCAGTTTTTTAACGACTATAGCGCGACCTTTAAGTTGGGCCACCTCTTCTTTTGGAAGGACCTCTTCAAGAGAGATTTTTGTTAGATGGTTCGGAATGATATGCTCTGTTTTATCAAACCAATAATTTGCTACAGAGGTAAGTATTTGCCCCTTTTTAGGAATGGGCTGGTCGAAGACAACATCAAAAGCTGAAAGCCTATCAGTTGCAACTATGAGCATCGTCTCGTCGTTAATATCAAAAATATCTCTAACTTTGCCGCTATGAAGTAAGGGCAAACTAAGTTTGGTTTGCAAAACTGGTCGCATAAATCTTATAACTTATATTAAAACTACCATTTTAATCGATTGTTATCGCTAGGCTGTTCTGTTGGCAATTAAGTGAAGCAAGAAGGGCCTATATATTTAGTTTTGTCAGCACTTCTTTTGCTGTCCTAACAAATTTGGCCATTGAGTCTTGTGGTACGCTTTTCTGCTTAGGGGGGCTGTACTTTTGTGGATCTTTGTGAACGCCATCAAGACGGATTTCGTAATGCAGGTGCGGGCCGGTAGACAATCCTGTACTTCCAACATAGCCGATAACCTGCCCTTTCGAAACCCGATTTCCAGATCTTAGCCCTTTTTCAAATCGAGACAGGTGCGCGTAAACTGTCATTAGATGAGTGCCGTGATCTATATATACCACATTGCCGTAGCCACTCAAAACTGCGACATGCCTGACAATTCCCTTTGCTGCTGCGTATACAGGGCGGCCTTGGGGCGCTGCAAAGTCTGTTCCTCGGTGGGATCTCCATGTTTTTTTGATTGGGTGAAAGCGCCGCTTCTGGAAGCCTGAGCTTATACGATCATATTTTAAAGGGGCAAAGAAAAAACTGTCATTTAAGGTTTTTCCGTTAACCTGATAGTAATTCGTTTTCCCTTTAGCGTCTTTATATGAAAACAGAGAAATCGTTCTTCGACTACCAACATAGATCATCGCGAGAGGCTTGTCAGACCCGTTCCAGGCAAGAATAAATTTGTCGCCCTTGCTCAGGTCGCGACTAAAATCTAACTCCCAAGAGAAGTTATCTACCATAAGCTTGATTATCTCTTCCTCAATCCCAAACTCCTTGGCGTCATAATTAAGAGACTTGGTGATGACTACAGTTGAGTGTGTAATTCCTGCGGTTGGCTGGACGTTGACAGTTAAAAAGTGGAACCTCTTTTTGCTATAAGTAATGATCATAGGGTTGGCACTTACAGGCTTGTAAATAATTTTCTTGAGACTGTGTTTGTCATCAAGACTAATTTTGAATTGATCGCCAGGGTGGATATTGTTGAGCCGTTTGGCCCGCTCATCTGAAGACATGAGTTCGTTTAAAAGCTCTCCAGACAGGCCAGACTTAAAGAAAAACTTATAAAAAGCATCTCCGCGAGAAGCTTCAAAGTGAAATTCGTGTTGATTATGCGCGCTTACAGGCAATACGAAAAGCACAGCCGATAATATTAGAAGCCGGCACAATGAAAGCCTTATTTTTTTAGATGCCAGATTCAACGATTGATTTAGCTATTTGACGAGAAGTTTGGTCATTTTCCACAATTACTGACAAAGAGTCAAGTTCACTTACCGAGACTCTTCCAAGCACTTTTTCAATAACTTTAGCGACGCCTAAAAAGCCTATCTTTCCTTTAAGGAATGCATCGACCGCAACTTCGTTGGCGGCATTAAGCGTGCCCGGCAAGTTCTTTCCTTCTTTAAGCGCTTCATAAGCAAGCCTTAGGCAAGGGTAAGACTCCAGATTTGGAGGAAAAAATTCCAGTGGCTTTTGTTTTGTAAGGTCTAACTCCTGCACTCCTGAGTTTTGTCTATCAGGATAAGAAAGCGCATAAGATATAGCAGTCCGCATATCAGGCATGCCGAGTTGAGACATCACGCTGCCATCATCAAAATAGGCAAGAGAATGTATGATGCTTTGTGGATGAATAACAACTTCAACTTGTGAAGGTCTTAACGAAAACAGAAAGCACGCTTCGATTACCTCTAAGCCTTTATTCATCATTGTTGCTGAATCTACTGATATCTTCTTCCCCATGTTCCAATTGGGGTGTTTACAAGCCTGTTCCGGAGTAACGCCTTCAAGGTCAGCAGGAGAAAAATTGAGGAACGGCCCGCCAGAAGCGGTAAGTTGTACTTTATTTAGTCCGCTCATCCCTCCTTGTAGGCATTGGAATATTGCGCTATGTTCAGAGTCAACTGGAATTATTTCTGCCCCAGAATCATTTGCGGCATTGATTAATAGGCTTCCAGCGAGAACCACCGACTCTTTGTTAGCTAGCATAACTCTTTTGCCGGAATTAGCTGCAGCCAGGACAGAGGCCATTCCTGCACTACCAACAATAGCAGCCATAACAAAGTCGGTTTGTTCGTTTTCTGCAATCTCATTAAGGGCTCTGTGTCCGGACAAAACAGTGGTCTCTGAGGGGGCCTTATTGCTTAGTTTTTCAGCGGCGGCTGAATCTGTCATAACAGCATAGACCGGGCTGTGGGTCTCACAAAGTTTTAGCATTAACTCCCAGTTAGTATTGGCGCTTATGGCAAAAATTCTAAACTTTTCTGGGTGAAGGGAGACAACATCTAGCGTGCTAAGACCAATGGAGCCGGTTGCTCCAAGAACACAAATGTTTTTCACAGCAGGACCCCGTAATACACCAAGCAAAAGACTGGGGCTGCAGACGTAAGACTATCTATCCTGTCAAATAAGCCCCCATGGCCAGGAAGCAAAGCCCCGCTGTCTTTGACGTTTGCGAGTCTTTTATGAAGACTTTCAAATAGATCTCCGATAACTGAGACAATTGAAACAACAACTGACAAAGCCACATAAACAAGATATTGTTCGGTACTAATAGGCTCAATAAATAACTCTAAATAGAAAAGCATGGCCGCTATGGACGCCACAGTCCCACCAATCATTCCTTCAATAGTTTTTCCAGGACTGACTCGAGGGCAAAGCTTGTTAGCTCCGAGGGCTTTGCCGGCAAAATAAGCGCCACTATCTGCGCTCCAGATTAGCACTAAAAGCAATAAGACAAGTTCGCTATTGCTTTTTTGTAGCGCAGCTAATGCTACAAACATAGGCACAAAAGTAAATAAGCCGTTTAAGAGCCGAACGCCATTGCCTAAAAGCAATAAGACAAGTTCGCTATTGCTTTTTTGTAGCGCAGCTAATGCTACAAACATAGGCACAAAAGTAAATAAGCCGTTTAAGAGCCGAACGCCATTGCCCCCATGCCAGAGATTGGTAAATTTAGGATAGCGAGCAACCCATAAGGCGTTTAAAAGCCACCAGGCAGAAGAGGTAATTATAACTGGCATAAGCCATGCATTAATAGACGCAAAAATAAATGCTATGATGGTTAAGGCAAAGACGTAAAGCATCCTAAATGCTGGTTGTTTTATGCTAATCAAGTTGCAATATTCCCACCCCGCAATAACAATGACTAGGGCCAATATAATACGGAACAACATTTCATCTAATAGTAGTGTTCCGAACACTACAATAGGCAGCAATATGGCAGCCGTAACTAGTCGCTTAGTAAGCACCTTTATTTATCCTCATGAGATCCATAGCGGCGGTCGCGAGCATGAAAATTTTCAATGGCCAGGTTGAGATCTTTTGTACCAAAGTCAGGCCACAACGTGTTGCAAAAGTAAAGTTCGCTATAGGCGATATCCCAGAGCAAAAAGTTGCTAAGTCTAACCTCGCCGCTGGTACGAATGAGTAGATCTACTGGCGGATATTTAGCTAAAGAAGTATGTTTTTCGAAGACTTTGTCGTCTATATCTTTTGGGCTCAGCTTTTCATTGACTGACTTGGTAGCAATTTTTTTTGTCGCCTCAACAATGTCCCATTGGCCGCTATAGTTGGCTGCAATTACGAGATTGAGTCCGGTGTTTTGTTGAAGATCTTGTTGTGCTTGGATTGCAAGCTTTTGAGTTTTTTCAGGAAATATTGAAAGGTCGCCAATAATATTTAGGTGGACATTGTTTTGATTAAGTTTTTTTGTCTCAGTATTTAGTACCGAGAGAAATAAATTAAAAAGCAGAGATACCTCTTTGTTGGGGCGGCTCTTGTTTTCGCGACTAAATGCAAAAAGGGTTAAGGTTTCAACGCCAACCTTGGCACAATTCTTAACAGCATTACGCACGCTTATTACCCCCCTTTGGTGGCCACTTGTACGTGGCAGGCCACGTGACTTTGCCCAGCGTCCGTTGCCATCCATAATGATGGCAATGTGTTTAGGAGCTGGTTTTTTTACCGCAGTCATAGGGCGCAATTATACCTATATGACAACCAATAGCCTGTCACAAAACACTTGTAGTTGACTAGCCATAATGCGTAAAACAAAAAGGACTGCAAAGACAGCAAAAAGCCTTGGCTTGTTTTTATACGGTAAAATTGCGCACTATGAGTTTAGCAAAGCGCATCATTCCTTGCTTAGATGTTCGTGATGGCCGTGTCGTCAAGGGCGTTAAGTTTGTTGACATCAAAGATGCAGGAGACCCTATAGAGGTGGCCAAGCGCTATGACGCTGAGGGCGCTGATGAGATTACTTTCCTTGACATAACAGCCTCTCATGAGGGCCGTGATACGACCGCTTATATGGTTGAAAAAATAGCCGAGCAGGTTTTTATTCCTCTAACTGTAGGAGGAGGAATTAGAAAGGCAGAAGACGTTCTCGCAATGCTAAACGCAGGCGCAGATAAGGTTGCAGTCAACTCCGCAGCAATCTTTAATCAGGACTTGATTGCTGAACTGAGCGAGCGCTTTGGGTCGCAATGTATCGTTGTCGCAATTGACGCTAAGCGCATATCCGACAGCCCTCCAAAATGGGAGGTGTTTACTCACGGCGGTCGCAGAAAAACCGGCATCGATGCCGTTGAGTGGGCAATAAAGATGACCAAAGGCGATTGCGGAGCAGGAGAGGTTTTGCTTACATCTATGGACAGAGACGGCACAAAGGACGGTTTCGATATAGAACTAACTCGTGCAGTAGCCGACGCTGTCGACGTTCCTGTTATCGCCTCTGGAGGCGTTGGAAAGTTATCCCATCTATCTGCAGGCATCCTTGAGGGTGGCGCTGACGCAGTCTTGGCTGCAAGCATTTTTCATTTTGGTGAATACTCCGTGGTCGAGGCTAAACAAGAGATGCAAGTAAACGGCATTGAAGTTCGACTTTAAAGTGGATTGAGTTTTTGCTAGCAAAGGCGTATGATTACGCAGTTTTGATTTAAGGAAGACGATGACGGCAAAAAGAGAGCTATGGATTTTGTTAGCAATGTTTATATTGCCAATCGCCCTGGGCACTTTGTTTTATTACCTAAGCCCAAAATACTTTAGTGAAAGCACAGTTAACTACGGCGAACTTGTTCAGCCGATAATAGTTACACAAAAAGAGGACTTTGCAATTGACGGTGGCGGCTCATTTGAAGGCCTCTGGACTCTTGCTTATATTTCCAATAAATGTGAAACTCTTTGTAGCAAGACAGTTAAAGATATGGAAACTGTTCGCGTTTTGATGAATGATGAAATGCGAAGAATCCAAACAGCTGTTGTTACCCCAAACGACTCAAGGCCGACAAATTTAAATGGCAAGGTATTGAGTGTTTATATTGCTAACTTTGCCCTTTTCCAGCGCCTAAACTCGTTCGGGGAAGAGGCTATATTCTTGATTGACCCGATTGGCAATATCATGATCAAGGTATTGAGTGTTTATATTGCTAACTTTGCCCTTTTCCAGCGCCTAAACTCGTTCGGGGAAGAGGCTATATTCTTGATTGACCCGATTGGCAATATCATGATGCATTATGAGCCAGAAGAGATCGATATTAAGCGAGTTGTAAAAGACCTAAAGCGGTTATTAAAATACTCTAGGATAGGCTAATGAGAGCCATACCTTCCATTGCCGATCTGCTAGGCCTTTGTAAACTAAAAGTTGTCTACCTTATTTTATTAACGGCTATTGTTGGCATGTTGTTGGCTGTACCATATTTGCCTAGTTTGTCGTTAATCTTTTTTGCCTCTTTGGGCATAGGATTATCAGCCATGTCGGCAGCCGTTTTTAATCATATTGTTGATGAAAAAATTGACATTAAAATGGCAAGAACCAATCGTCGCCCTCTGCCTCAAGGCAAGGTAACAAGAACCCAAGCCTTGGTGTGGGGACTGTTGTTAGGATTCTTAGGGATAGGTCTTTTGTTGTTATTTGTCAATCTATTGACAGCCCTGCTGACATTTTTATCGCTTATCGGTTACGCCGTTTTTTATACTATGTATTTAAAGCGGGCAACTCCACAGAACATAGTTATAGGTGGTGTCGCTGGCGCTACTCCGCCTGTTCTTGGCTGGACTTCTGTTGCAGGGTCACAAGGCATTGAATACGCGCTACTATTGTTTTTAATTGTTTTTATTTGGACCCCTCCCCATTTCTGGGCATTGGCGATTCATAGGTATGAAGAGTATAAAAAAGCAGAAGTTCCAATGTTGCCAGTAACCCATGGGATTGAGTTTACAAAGGTACAGATTTTGTTATACACAGTGCTGCTATTTGTGGTCACTTTGTTGCCATATTTGACCGGCATGAGCGGCATAATTTATTTAGTCGCAGCGGTAACTTTGGGTTTGGTTTTTTTGGTCTATTCGATTAAGATTTGTCTTGAACCGGATAATCCAAAGATTGCCCTTAAAACCTTTTTGTATTCTGTTAACTATCTTATGGTTTTATTTATTTCGTTATTGATTGACCATTATTTGTTAATGCCTTTTGGGGTTATTTTTTAGGCATGAAAGGGGCTTTTGAGGTTTTTAGAGCTGTTGCATCGGCAATGATTGGGGTAGGAAAGAAGAAAGATCTTGCTAGGGATTTTGAGTCAACAGAAAAAAATGGGCCGTGGGCTTATATTCTTGTTGGCTTGTTGATGACGGCTGTTTTTATTGGCTCCATTGTCGCCATAGTTAAGTTTGTGCTAGCGTAGGATTGCAGTCTTTCAGAGCCTACGAATAACTACCGATTTAAACTAAAGACAGTTAATCTAGCACGCTCTTTTTAAGAAAACCTATAGCGCGTCTATTATTTTATCTAGCGCCTGCGCCATAGCTTTTGGCTCATGCGGGCTGGTTAGAATTGCTGTTAGTTTCAAGTCTGGACTTAGCAACAAGAAGCTCGTCGTATGGTCTATATTGTATTGCTCGTTAGACATCGATTTCATCTCAGCATTTGAGCTCTTGTTATGGCTATCATGTGAATCCATATTGTCGTTGTCATTGGCCGTATCAGGGTCCTCATGCGAGTCTGCAGAGTGCTCGCTATGGTCCTGCTGAGCGTCCTGTTGAGTTTCCACCACCTGATGATACACACCTAGAGTTTTACTTATAGTTGTAAGCTTATCGTCATGTGCTGTTAGACCTATAAAAGATTTATCAAAAGCCTGGGCATAAGAATCGAGCTTGCCTATATCGCGCTTCGGATCAACAGAGATAAAGACCACCTGTAGTTCGTCTTTATTTTTCATTGCTTTATAGCTTTGGCTTATTTTAGCCAGATCAACAGGGCAAACATCTGGACATGAAGTGAAGCCAAAATAAAGCAGCCCCCACTTTCCTTTTAGAGGTCCAGACAAATGAACCTCTTTTGATTGATCATTAATAAGCTCTAAGATCTCAGAAACAGATTTCGCCTCGGGGTAAAGGGAGGCGGCTGGAGCGACTGATTGTTTTAGTTTGTCAATGTTTGGGCTGCCTCCAAAATACCAATAACCTAAAACAATTACTACAACCACAAAAACCAATGAAAAGAGTTGTGAGGTTTTATTCATTTCGATCTTAAAGAGCCCAAAAAAGCAAACATTATACTTTTAATTTTGTTGGTTTTTATATACTTTGTGTGTCAGTCCAAGTAGGCTTAGTAGTAGCCCAAGCGCGACAGCGTTATGAAGAACGGCGACCAGCATTGGGAGCGATAAAACCACATTTAAAATGCCCAATATAACCTGCGCTGTTAGAGCCAGAATTACTAACACTAAATTTCCCTTAAGAGTTGGGTAGTCTTTAAAGCAAAATATTAATAATACTGAGGCCAAAGTAACTATAAGAGCTCCGAGCCTATGAAGTATCTGAATGGCGCTCCTTGTATGATGCTCGAGAACCCCAAATTCATAGTCCACACCGAGCGGCCCCCAAAAAAAGACTTTTTCAAAACTCATATTGTCTGGCCACCACTCGCCTAAACAGGTAGGAAAATATTCACCGCAGGAAAGCGCAGCGTAGTTAGAGCTGGTCCACCCACCTAAGAAAATCTGGACAAGCAAAAGAATCACCGTTAGAAGCAATACTGCTTTATGTCGTTTCAAAATATGCTGGTTAAGTTTTTGACGAAGTTTTTGATTTTGTAAAAGCCAAAAAAGAAGAGCTGTCGTAGCAAACCCACCCATCAAGTGCATCGAAACAATGCCGGGATGGACAAGCTGGGTTACCGTCCACATTCCCAGCGCTCCCTGAAATATAACTAGTAAAACCAGAGCAATTGGCAGTGCCAATGATTGAGGTCTTGGGGCTTTTCCAAAGGCAGCAAAAAAGAACAACGCTACAATAAAAAGACCAAGCGCAGAGGCGGCATATCTATGAATCATTTCTTTCCATGCCTTCGCATGCTCTAGTGGCCTTTCGTACTCGCTTGATGCAACATCGGGAACAAGTAATTCGCCATAACAGCCTGGCCAGTCTGGACAGCCTAGCCCAGCATCACCGAGACGGGTATATGCGCCGAGTACAACAACAACAACCGCCAACAAAAGCGCAACATTGAGAGTTTTTGTGTACACATATAGTAGAAACAACCTGTAGAAAATTTAGTTAACATTTTATACATATAATGGCATCGTCATTGAAGCTCTAGCAAAAAGCGCCAAGCTAAAAATAATTACAATGCAAAATAGCTATTGAGTTTAGGTAATTTGTTTTCAACTCAGAACAAACTTAAATTATAATATCCCTATAATTAGTAGGTGTAATGCTGTTGCTGGTCGTGATGGTTTCACTGCTTGTAAAAATGGCATGAAAAAATACACCTAATTTTGAGAAAAATTTGAATTATTGCTTGGTAAAAAAGCAATAAGCAGGTATCATACAACACACTTTTTTTATTCGAATGGAATTGTTGGAGGGGCTATGAAAAAGTTATTGTCTTTAACAGGCATATCAACTGCGTTAATGAGTTCAAAATCTGCGCTCGCAGAATATGGCTTAAACATGACACAAGGAGTTACATCCACCAGTCAAGATATCTATGACTTGCATATGTTGATTTTTTGGGTGTGCGTTGTGATTGGTGTTGTCGTATTTGGGGCTATATTTTACTCAATCATTTCATTCAGAAAATCACAGGGCGCAAAGGCAGCGCATTTCCATGAAAGCACAACTGTTGAACTCATTTGGACAGGTATTCCAATTTTAATATTGATAGCGATGGCAATTCCCGCCTCAAAAGTTCTAATTGATATCGAGATACTTGACAAGGCCGACATGACAGTAAAGATTACTGGCCACCAATGGAAGTGGCAATATGAATATCCCGAGCA
>Ga0207989_1000955_pt1 | contig 15175 bp, 10 predicted proteins | sample ETNtaG_7_FD_185777 | JGI IMG/M metagenome (GOLD analysis project Ga0207989, IMG submission 185777) | Marine microbial and viral communities from oxygen minimum zone, Eastern Pacific Ocean - ETNP201406SV65 (SPAdes) (version 2) | ecosystem: Environmental > Aquatic > Marine > Oceanic ... | reverse complement strand
TTCACCATTTAACCAATTTTCCATTCCCGTTTCAGGGTCAATCATTGAAAGTGAATATCTATCATCTTCCCATTTTGGTGAAGATAGATTGAATCCGGCATAGACTGTTGAATACTTAAAAAAGTTTACTATAAGATCTTGAGCATATAACGAAGTTGATAAGAGCATTCCAATTAACAATCTTTTCATTTTTATCTCCAGTTTAAAATTATTTTATAACTATAAATATTAATTTTTTACAGAAATCTCATCTGCTACTGCATGAAGGCTTTGCTTTTCCTTTTTATTAAGTTTATCAGTTGATTTTGACAAATAACCTTTTTTTCTCCCTTCCTCAAAACAGGGATCACACATAGATCCAGAAGGTATTTTTTTTTCTAATGTTAAGTCTTTTAGTTTTTCGTTGGGAACAACCATCTTCGTTCCTCTATCAGTCATATAAAATACTGTCCTTGTTATTCCAACTCTCACGATTCTGGCTTCTCTTCCGCTTATATAGATAATATCATCATTATTAAAATTATTACCCATAAAAACTTGCATCCCTTGAATCATATTTATAATTGATTCCTTAAAAAAGAAACCCAATCCAAATGTAACTACTATCCAACCATAATGTCCTATGAGTTTCTCAATAAGACCTTGCGCCTGGGCGTCCATTGTTATTTCTCCAGTTAATTAATTATACTTTTAGTCTACTATAAATATAATATATACTGTGAATTAAACATCAAACCTTAAAACAAAAGACATAGCTAAATCATTTTCATTTCTAATAGGTCTTGATGTTCTACCAACAACCAACAGATCATTATTATCATTATACAAACCAATAGTAGTAACATATGGTTGAAATTGTGAATGTGTAACAAAATTTTCTACAAGTTGAGTGGCCTGGTAGCTCGATGAAAATGAACCAGTTGAATTATAACCACCACTTGGATTATCTCCTGGTGGAAAATAATAACGAGGTTCTGCTCCTTCTACAACTGTAACACTACCACTTCTCTGATAAGTAAGACTTACATTTCTGGAAGTATTAAATTGTCCTGGATCCGCTATAACTGTATATTCATGTTGATAAATTGTATGAGTTGATCTGTAATCTATTTCAAATCCATCTGTTCCAGTTCCTTGTCCAACATCTTTATAAGAACCTGTATCAGTAATTACTATCATTCCCGTATCATAAAATACATTTCCTACAACACTTCCACTACCTTCTGATGTCCATGATTTATTTGGAAATTTAAAACTACTACTTTTAAAGGCCGCATAACTTGATGAATAATTCCAATCATAAAGATTACCATCTCCATCATCCTTAATTGTAAAAGTTATATCTGTGCTATTGTCTGTTACTTGTACTGATCCTGGTTTTATTTCCTCACCAAATAAATCTTGTGGAACTGAAATAACAGAGCATGAATCATGTAAAAGTCTATATTGTTTGTTTGGATTTGTTGGACCATAACTTAGAAATGGTTCTTTTCTTCCAGATGATTTAGGAAGTTTTGGATTTTTACTAAATCTTTCGTAATAAAGATTGTTTATGGAATAGTAAAGTGGTAAAGAATAATAAGTTCCAAGACTGTAAGGCTCTTTTTCAAGGCTTGCAGATAAAGAATTATAAACTCCAAAACTTTGAGATGCTGCAGAAGCTGTTGTAAAATTATGGTGACTTCCACTAACCCCCCTTAAACCATATACACCACTTCCACTATCTACATTAGTAAATTGGAATCTTTTGTATGTTTTAAAAGGTTCAATGGAAACGTCTTGTGGATGGACATTTCTTAACATAAAGTTTGCCCCCTATCAATTAAAAGTCAAGTTTAACTTTTATAAGAGCTTCCCTCGAATAAGATTTAAGAACTGGTTGACTCAATTTAGCAACTGCCAATAATTCATTTGCATCATTGTAAAGACCAACAGTTGTAATATATGTTTTTGGATCTTTAAAGAATGTAGCATTTGTAAATGTACCATCAGATGCTGTGAAAAAAGTTGGATTATTACTAAAATTAAATTCTTTATTTCCTGCTCTACAGAAAAAATGAGTGGAAGAAAGTCTTTCTTCTCTACGGGCTTGAAATTTACCACCTTGTATTATTGAATCAAGAAGTTTATGTGAATTATCAGCATTTGTATCTGATGTAGTAACTGTAGTAATATCTGCCACTAAACTATCCATTTGAGCTGCATTTAATACAATCAACCCCAAATCAGGATAAAATAATCCAATTCCACCACCTCCCTGTGATGCGGCTGCTGTTTTTGTAGAAGTAGTACCACTTTGGATTGAACCGCTCACTACATTAAATACTCTACCACCTATTCCAGAAGTTGGATTAGTAGTAGCTCCACTATCATCAATTAATTTAACGAGATTTGCTCCACTATCTAACCAAAGTTCCCAGTTACCTGGATCTAACCTTTCTCTCATTCTTGCCCGTTTCAATGAAATAGCGTAAAAATGTTTAGAGGTTGTATCTCCTGCATATGTGAATTTATCTACATTTGGACCCAATAGTAAATTAACAAGTTGTGCGTGAATTGCAGCGGAAGCTCTATTACCAGTTGCTGATCCTCGTGTTCCTTTTGAACCACTACCCTCAAGGTGTCCATAAGTAACAGAATATTGAATTTCTGCCTCACTATCTGACGCCGGGTCTGTTTTATATGCATCATAAAAATATAATCCTGTACTTGAACTCTGTGCAGACTGGCTATACGCGGTAGATAATGTATTTACTCCCGTACTCCAAATACCAGAAGATATAGTAGACTTAATATTCTTTACTACATCATTTTCTGCGTTAAATAATTTAAATGCTCCTGATAATGCCATTGTTACTTCTCCTTATATAGTTCTTCTTAACTCACGTTTCCACGATTATGGGGGATTGAATTATCCACTCCCACCACTTGGACTTCCTTGATCAGTCTTATTAACAGTTACAGTTAAAGTAGTCGTTGCTCCAGTTTGATTACCTACAATAGTAATCTGAGTAGATTTTTGAGCTGGACTTGAAAATGTCTGTGGAAGTACTCTTGCTGTCAACCCACTTACATTCTGACTTTGCGTCAATTCTTCATCACTTAAAGTAACAGGTACTAACGGTGCAGATGGACTTGGTGCTGCAGTTGCAACTTGAAGTGTTGCCACCGTAGTGTCATGTAAAATAAAAGTATATCCCTGTTCAGAATCAGTTGAATTTAATGTTCCGGGTTGTATTAATTCACCATTTCCACCACCTTGACTGAAATTCATAGAAGCTACCGCAACATCAAGAATAGGTAATCTTGATGTTTCTTTTGGTAAAGTTACAAGTTTATATTTCATAACTTGTGTTTCATCTGCTACTGGTTCTAGCAAAGGCATATTTTCTATAACTGATCCATAATAGTTAGTTCCATTGGGATGTGATGTATCCCAAAGACGATAATCTATCTCGTCATCTGCTATTGCAAATTTTGTTACTGCAAATTCGTTTCTACCTCTTGATAACAGTTCTCTACCACGCTTGGTAAGAACTGCATCTATCGTAATAGTTGTATTATTAAGAAATCCCATTTTTGTCTCCTAAATATAGATTTTTTTTGTTTTTAAACTGGAGTTTAAATTTGATAGTGAATAAAACTTTCTCACTTATAAATATATCAAACTCTAATTTTTCGTAGTTTTACTTAACTTTAAGCTTAGATTCTCCAGGTTCTGATGTTACTAATGTAGTTGGTGAAGTTACGATTATGGAAACTGGTTCTTCTAAATCTAAAGTTGTCTTTTTTGTCTGTTGACACCCTAAATATGCCAATCTAAAAAATGCGTTATCATATCCAACACTCCGTTTATCACTTCTATGTAATGACCGAGAAGAATAATTTCTTCGGTCTGTATCCCAAACGTATCCGTGATCTGACAAAGCAGTTTTAGAAGATGCATAGAAAAATTTATATTCATAATTGTGTTCTGAAAGTACAGATCCAGTTACATTTGGTTGTAAAACTTCTTTAAATATCTTTTCAGGACCACCTATTGTTATTCTAGCATCACCCCATCTTTCTTCGCCTCCACCCCATCCGGCAGTAGATGATGAAAGATTATATATGGAGGCTCCCCACAATGAAGATGTAACAAAACCACTATAAACATCATATGAACCACTTGCAAATGTGGTATCAAAGAAACTGGCTGATCCTTGTAAGTTTATTAGTGACCCAGATGGTGTGGGTACGGCCTGTGGTATTGATGCAGACATTGGAAGTGTTTCTGCAGATGCAGACTGTACAAACATATTAACATCACCTCTAACCACCAAATCTTCAAATGAAGGTTTTTTACCAATCACTTCCTTTTTTCGTTCAAGTATATTTGGTTCTATTAATAATCCAACACTTGCACGGGCTCTTGCAGGAACAAACGCTCTTAATTGATCAAAGAGTGATGTATCATAATATCGTATCAACCTAATATAATCCCAAAAACTATTTGGTGTAAGATATTTTTGCCAATAAGTTGTAGACACGTCTTCAAGTTGTCTATATCTATATTTGTATTTATCTCGTGGATCCCCAATATATTGGTCAAAATCTAAATTTGCAACTGACCGAATTATATCTTCATTAATAACACTAGTTGGTGAAAAATAAATTCCAAGTTTATTAGAATCAAGTGCAGATAAATCATATGAACTAAGTTCGGATCTCTTATCAACAGACAAACCACCAAACGACAATTTACTATTTTCCAATCTAATTTTATTTGATACTATCCTATTTGGGCCCATATTAGGAATTAACATTTGTTCTTCATCTACTACTGAACTAAAATGTGGTCTATTACCTAATGTATATCCATTAGCTGTTCCTGCCTGAGTATAAGATTGGTCTGCACTCGTATCTCGAATAGAAGTAGAACTATCAAGATTTGTATTATCATCAAACGAATATCGTAATACCAAATCCGTCCATGAAGCTGAAGCGTGATTTCCAGCAAAAGATTTTGGTGCTCTTACATGATTATCAAAATGTGATTCTGATAAAGCTGAATTCCAATAGCGAAACTCCATCATAGAACCAGTCATTTGATTACCAAATACATTATCAGATGCACCACCAATATAGGCGGTTTCATCTCCTACAAATGAACCATTCCAAGATGAACTATCAGCTCCATTAATAGTCATGGTTTCATCTGACTCTAAGTAAATCTTACTTCTACCTTCATCATACTTTTTCACCATCAATCTATATTTTACTCTCTGTGATATAGTATCTGCAGTTAATTGTGCCCCACTTGAAGATACACGAGTTAATGCTACAGAATAAAATTCCCCATCATGAATAGGAAATGATGATGACGAAAGTTCTGCGTAACCTAATGCTGCATTTGAACCATGTGCAAGTCTAAATGCTATGTGACCATAATTATCGGTTGTTGAATTCGTATCTTCTTTAATACCTATCGCAAATCCACCAGGATTTGTTCCTGCTTGAAATAGGGTTTGAAAAGAACCACTCGCTACTTGTGAACGAAATCTAAATTCTATTGTATCTGGTTTTCTTCCACTATTAGTATCATTTACCCAAGTGGACGATACATACTGTTCACCCTTAAAATCTAATGCCTTAGTAAAATTTCTATCTATAAAATATGCTGGTTTATTTGTATCTGGGTCAGGACCACCATATTCTTTAACTCTTAAAATACTTGATGGGATACCATAACAATTTATCAACCCCTTAAATGAACGGATAGTTCCACGAGTTTTAAGGAAAAAGGGCATATTATTTATCATTCTTTTCCATATTTCTCGTGATATATCTCTCTGTGACGTAGTAGAATAGGTAGAAAATGAATCTACATTAGAAGATCCAGTTGCTTCCTGACCAAGTAAAAATCTTGGCAAATCAATTAAATCAGTACCATCATTAAGATAAAATCCAAGAGAAGTTCCAACAGCGTATATTAAATCTCTTGATAAACCTTCAGTTAATTTTTGTCGTCTATCATATATTTGAGGAATTTCGTTTATGTATGTCCATATACCATCAAAATGTTCACCTGCCATATTAAAGAAAGTATGAAATGGTGCATTTCGTGTATCATTTAATATATGATCAGGAAGATTACTTAATAATCTATTTTTATTATTTCTATCATATAAAGATGCAGAAGATATTTGTCCATCATACCAAGATATGGCCTGTGATGAAGTAACTGGATATGGAACATATGGACTCAACTCATTACCTGTTCCCGATGATACTGGCCAAGAATTATCATAAAATTCCCCAAGTGAACTTGAAAAATAAGAAGAACTCTGATAATACATATAATTTTCAAATGGAACAAATTCATTCTTTATCTTTCTAACTTTCATTGCCAAACTTGCGGTTTGAGCATAAGTTAATGAACCAGAAATACCACTTAATGAATTACTTTGACTTTCATATAATTCTATCTTCTGTAATTTCGTTTTAAAGTTTTTTAATCTATCCTCTATAGAACTGAAATGTACAAAATTATCCCACTGTCTATAATCTATCCCTGTAAGTTCTATGCTTTCCATAAAACTACCACTTATTATTTCATTTTCTATAGCCTCTTTTATATTTGTATCACTTGAAACTATATCATTATAATTTTTAAACTTAGTATCTCGTTCAACGTAATAGCTATCAGCTGAAGTAGCTGTATCCCACTTTGGATTTCTTAAAACCACAGCATCTATATCTTCTTCTACAAAATCTACTAACTGAACTGTATCTGTATATGGTGGGATCATTTCCCTTGTTATATAAGTTAAATCACCTTTTGTAATAGTATCAGGTAATGGTTCATATAATTTATAAACTACTGAATATGGATATTTAGGATATTTTAATGCATCTTTCTGGAAGTTAATGATAAGACTTGATTTATCATCATCAAATTGTAAATAAGTATACAAATTTACAGGGTTTGATTCCCAAATAATATTCCAATTAGGATATGATACTTCATAAGTGCCAATATTACCAATTCTTTCAGCCTGTGTCTGCCAAGACTCATCAACTACTAACTCCGTAGAATTTATAACATTAGTTATATTCGAAGTATAACTTTTATAAATTGGTCGTGGAAGACCATCAGATGTTCTATATTGTGGTTGAGGTGCAGTATCTTCTCCGTAGCCTCCGAAATTAATCCATGCTCCTGGTGGATCTTTATAAATCCAAAGATTTCCAAATTCATCAATTAATTCTTGTCCTATAAAATCTGGAGGAGTTGGTAATCCATCTTCATCAAACCCATCTAATGGCTGGAATGATACATCAAGATTATCCATACGAGTTATTTCTCTTGCTCCTTCTATATCTAATCCAAGTTCTGACAAATTTTCGGGAATGGTCAAATCTGGATTCCAATTAGGTAATCCACCTCCTGTACCACCCGTTCCACCTGTACCACCCGTTCCACCTGTACCTCCTGTTCCACCCGTTCCACCTGTACCGGTTCCTGTACCCGTTCCCGTTCCTGTACCCGTTCCCGTTCCTGTACCGGTTCCTGTACCCGTTCCCGTTCCTGTACCCGTTCCACCTGTACCGGTTCCTGTACCCGTTCCTGTACCGCCTGTACGGCCCAGTCCATCTGGAGTACCCGGTCCACCTCCTGTACCGCCCGTTCCAGGGGGTTTTCGATTTTTCCGTAACATCATAGCAACCCCGGCCACAGTGGCCAACGCTAAAGCCCCAATTGCTAATTTTGGTAATAATCCTTTAAGTTTATCAAATAAACTTAATCCGTCTGGTACTGAGATTTTTGCTGATGGTTTTTGTGGTCCTCCACCTGTACCCGCTCCTGTACCTCCTGCACGACCACTTCCACCACCACCTGCAGCTTCTACTTCGACGCCATCACCACAAGAACCCATTCTGGGTATCATTGTGTTTTCTTTACCACCCCAATATATTATTCGATTCTTCATTATTTATTATGGGTTAAAATATTATTAGCGAAAAATGTATTATTTTCTACTTTAAAAATATAAGTTTGAACTTCACCCAATTCTTCTTTTATATGAGACAATTTAATTTCTTCTAATTCACTGTCGTTATTATAATAACAAACATCACCAACTTCAAGTTGTCCAATTTGTCCAATATCATATCTTTCCATTGTCCATTCAGGTTTATAAGAACACCAACCCTTGCCTTTTACATAATATGGATGGTCAAATGTATTTCCGTTTACCACGTCACCAAATGTCAATTTAACAATATCATCGTGTATTGGACTCATTAATTTAATAACTGTACCGTTTTCGATTTGACTTATTTCTTCATTCCAAGATTTAACAATATCTCCAACTTCTATATCTTCTATGTTCTTCATAGAACCATCTGACATTGTTATTTGAGTACCTGCAATAAAACAGAATTCATCATCACCACCTGACCAGTCGGCTGTGAAAGTTACACTTACTGAAAAAGAATCTGTTACATTATTAAGTGTTTTTTGGTTGCCACCTCCGTTCAAACTGCTGGGCGAGGCAGGCAGGTTATTTCCAGACCAAGTATTGACTCTCATATTATCATCGGGAAATGCCCGCAAAGTTACTGATCCCCCAGGATATACCGCCCCGCCACTGGCGTCTCCACCTGGACCATTATTTACAGTTACAGTATATTGCACGACTGGCGTAAAAATAGCCTGTATACTTGCATTTTCAGTAACTGTCAGCGTAGTAGTTTCAGCTTCCGGTGTGGTTAAAGTAATACCATCTGAAATCCATTCGACAAAGTCATGAGTTTGATATCCCTCATTATTGACATGCGGAATAGCAGTAATAGTAATCACAGTGCCTACAACATAAGTACCCCCTCCAGTTGTTGATCCACCATCAATATTTCCAGGAGCAACTTCTATATTATATGATGGAGGTACATATAAGCTTTGAAAATTTGCTGTTATAGTAGAATCGGCTTTAACTACAACTGATGTTGATGGACTATTTGTATCTAAAATTTCACTTTCTCCACTCGAATCTGTCCAATTTAAAAATCCATATCCAACATCCCCCTGTCCACCAGATGTATCGGCTGTTGCGGAAATGTCAATTATACTATCTCTTGTAGCTGTAGTTCCACCAGTTGCTGTTCCTCCTGTTCCCGCTGCAACTATTATAGTATACTCTGGAGGAATATAGTTTGGTCCAGATACAAATTGTCCATCTATTATAGAATAAGTTAATGTATTTGGATCGGTTATTCCAAAGTCACCAGTAATCTCTAAATCGGGACCATCGGGAATGGCGTTAATAGTCGAATTATCTAACTCGTATCCCCAATCTATATATTCCGCGGTGGTTTCATTTTCATCAGTTGCTGCATTATATACAGTTAGTTCCGCTACATACTGTCCTGTTATTGTTGCCAATTGCCAAGCAGTAGCCATCGAATCAATAAACCGTTTATGTCCACTCTGTATGTAATAAACTGCACTATTAGAGTGGCGAATCATACGACCATCAAATGGACTTGTTGATGGTGATGGTGATGGTGATGGTGGCGGATCTTCCTCTAGAGTTGGTATAAATGATTTTAACTTACTACCTCTTAATCCTGGTCCATCTTGTGGTGCATTCCTATTTGAATAAACATCAGTAATAACATCTGTAAAATTTGGTGTCATTATAGTTACAGTAGGAGTATAACTTCCTACAGTATCATATGTATGATTTGCAAATGGTGTATCAGTAATTTCAGTATGACCACATCCAAAATCAAAGTGATATCTTATACCAGGTGTTGTTAAATTTGGTATAGGTGTGTATCCTTCGAAATTATGTCCACCTAAAGTTTTTTGATTAGACTCCTCCTTTACTACATATCTGACTGCCATAGGAAATCCAACATCTTTTAAATCATATGCCTCTATATATGATTCTGGAATCGGATCTTCTAATGACCAAGCTTCATTTTCTTCTGTATTTGTTATATCTTCATATCCAACAGTAAATGCATTTTCAACTTCAAGAAATCCATTTTTATATTTCTGTTCAAATCCAATATCAGATTCTAGCTTAGTATCAAAATTAAATGCCGTACTATCAACACCATTAAATTTCCCAGATCCATATCCACTACCAGACAATGGAACATAAACTTCATACATATTAGATAAACTATTAAATTCTTGTTTATATTTATTTAAATTAATTAACTGTGGTGCGAGTCTAACTTCTTTTCTATCGGATGATATATCATCAATAAAAAATTTATATTCTTTTACATCAAGTTCACTTGGTGGACTACCATCTGCCGGAGGACCTTCTCCCTCATATACCTTTCCATCTTCATCCACATAAAAGGCTCCCATCGATTCACCAGTAAGTTGTGGATTACCACTATAAACTATCCCTGAATCATTACCTACATTCTTGGTCAATACAACCTCATCTGAACCTGCCATTCGTCTATAAAAATAATATTTAATTTTATAATTACCACGAGTAAAACCTGCTTTTCTTAAATCAGTACCTGGATCTAATTTTATATCACCATCACTATTTTCAAAATTTTCACTTATACCAGATTTAATATATTCATCATTCATATTATATACATGAAATTTTACATAATCATTAATATGATTGCCAAAAGTGGGAGCATAAGGCCCGCCGGATTCCCCAAGAACAATAGTATTTTCCTTCTTTAAAAGTTTATAATCCTTTTCTTTTAATCTTGTCATGTCTTGTGACAATCTTATACGAGTTCCGTTATATTGTCCCCCCGTTGTTGGATCACTTTCTATAATTAAATCTGTTTCTGTTTCTTGTACTTGAACTGCCATTATAATACGAGGTCCTTTATTTCTGTATCTAAAATTTGATAATGTAAATCACCCGAATGATAGTGGGGAGAATTTTTTGCAACAGGTAATCTTTGATCTGGTCTATTATAATTTAATCCCGTATCTGGATTCTCAAATGCTAAAAATGTTCCTGCCTCATTTCGTAATGGTACTACTCGACCTATATGAATTTCTCCTAAATTTTCATCATATACTTTAACTACATCAGTAAAAGTTTCAGCATCTTCTAATTTCTTTTGATACTCAACTCTATCTTGCTCATGGAGTCGTTGCCAATACTCATTGTTTAATAACTCTTCTTTTGTATATGGCATTTTCTATCTCACTACCTTAAACGAATGATTCTCATCAAAATATTGTACAGTTTCATCGGCAGTTCCACTACCACTAACAACCTTATAATTTATTCTATAAAATCTTTCTGATTGTAATCCGTCCATCCAAAAATTAAAATAATTACCTGTACTATCACAACTTACTTTCGAACCACTTCCGAATGGAACAAGAACGTCCTCTGTATAAGCATCTTTAATTTGATAATATGTACTTCCACTTGGTAGATATTTTACAGTATTATACCCAGTAGAATATTGAGTGGATGAATAAGTTCTTTCAGGAAATCTTTCTCTCCCAACAACTCTAAATTTTACTTTTGATTTCTCTTTATATTTTGATCGGAATCCTCTCATATAAAGTACCATATCTTCTAAATTATCTGAAGAAAGTGCCGATAAAGAACCAGTTGTCCATTTTGAATCGTCCCATAAAACTTCTAATTTTGGTGGATATATCGTATGAGTTTCACGAGAAAAGAAACTAAAATGTCCATAACGAGTAGTATTTCCTTCTTCAACATTTGAATCTGTATTTCCAATACTACCACTTCTCTTTAACATAAATCCTTCATTTGGAACTGTACTATGTAACCATTTCCATACAATATCAGTTACATCCATTCTCAAATCGTCAGGCTCGTGTGTAAAAGATTGAGAAGCTTCATATCCACTTCCACTATACCAAGTTCCACCAGAAGCAGAAATTTCATTCCATTGAGTTTTTTCAATCGAATTATCTTTCCATTTCCAACTTGCCCCATCTTCTACCATCGGAAAATAACTAAATTTTCCAGAACCATTTTCCCAAGATTGACTTACTGGATATCCATATAAAGTTTGACTTACATTAAGGTCTGATGAATTTGCGTCATATAAATTTAAATAAAATTTTGTTTGTGAACCTGATATAATTAATCCTGATGATATTGATTTTGATACATAAGTCAAATCAAATTTAATTAACGCACGAGAAACATTTGTTGCAGAACCATCGGCGTTCATATCTTTTCTGACCTCAAGAATTTCATCTTGGCCGGCGTTCATACTATGACTCATTTCATATAATGTTGTATCTTTTGTTGCGTATTCAAAATAATGCATTAATTTTCTCCTCTAAAAAATCATACCGGCGGAATCACCAACCGCCCTTCCTTCTATATCTATATTAGGATTTTTTAATTCAAACATTGATGGATCCAAGGAAGGATATACTATACCATCTTTTGTTGCGTAATTTATATCATAAATATTTCCAGAATAACCATCTGTAGTTTGCCATTTATTAGTAATTAATACAGGATGTTTTTGTGGGTTATCTTCCGAGGGCGGAACAATTGCCCCAACACCATCAACATTTGAAATAATTGCGGCCAGTTCTGCAATTACAATTGGTTGATTTATTTGCCACCTATCTATGTTAAAAAACTCTTTAACTCTTTCTATACATTTTAAAGTTACTTCAGCCTTATTGAATCCCCTACGGGCTATAAAAACAAATTTTACTCCTATATTAATAATCCATGCATTTTTAATATTAACCGCATCTGTTACTAATCTATACTGACTAAGATATGTTTTAAGATTTTCTTTGACTGCCACATTAAGTTGGGTAAGTTTTTTATTTTCATCATATCCAAGTGTATATAAATTCATAGCCATTGGATTTGGAAGTCTTTTAATGGATGATTCTACATTTTTGCTTTTAATTTCTTCTAACTGACGTTCATCAACGAAAATACTTGAACCGTCTGAAGTTTCTTTTTGCATACTCGGAATATTTAATTGTTCATCTTGAACAATATAGGCCTTTGCTACTGCTCCATATTTATTGCCCATCGCATAAGTTCTTGTAATATAATCCTCTTTTGTTACCGTCCTACCTTGTGACTGAAAATATGCTAAAGCATTATTTTTAATTTCAATTGTAGATTCTGCTGATTTTCCTCCCGTTGCTGGATACGGATTAGTTGCTGCTACAGAATTTTGGGTTGACTTAACTAAACCCGAATCGAGTCCTGAAGTTTCATGGGTAAAACTAAGATCGGTAATAGTGTTTATAGTTTCTGCGGCCACATTATCACTTATACCACCACCATATGAATATTTAACAGTAAGAGTTGTATTTGCTGGTGACTGTCCATATGCTTCTGTTTTAAGAAAATTTGCTGGATCAAAATAAGTATCAAGTTTAGATGGACTGCCTGGTAAAGATGAACCTACTGAACTTGGATTTGGAACAATTTCTTCATCTGGACTATCTGATATACCAGAACCAAATCTCAATTCTGTTTTACCATCTTGAATAATATAAGTAACAAATCGTCTTGGTGTCTTTTTTAATTTTAACAAATAAGGAACTGTATCATTATATTGAACCAAACTTGGATCAGTTGCTGCTGTATTCTCTACATCTATAAATGTAGTATCTTGTGCCAAATATGGAACTTCGTACCATATATTACTATCACTATCTATTACTGAAATTATTTCTATAACATCTGACTTGGCCAATTTTACTCGTGGATATGCCTCGGCTGTACCAAAGGAAAAAGATTCTGTATTTATTTCTCCACTCTGTACGCGTGCACTTTTTTTCAAAAGATAAAGTGAAGGAAGTTTTGTAGTTTGATCCGTTTCATATACATTAATATCTAATGGATCAAAAGAACTTGAAAATTTAAAATTACAATCTTCTAACATAGTAAACTTCGTATCGCTAGTTGAAGTAATTTGTGTACCTTCATCTACAGTCAGTGCGTATCTCATATCAGGCTTTACAGCTGTTCCAGATCCAATTGCAGGTACGGTTTGGTAAACATCAACATTTGCAACAGATGGTCGAGTTAATCTTGGTTTATACCCGTAAACCTGTGCCATTTCATATACAGTTTTCTTTTCTTCTGCGTATGACAATAACATTTCTTTAAATTGTGTATCTACATAATATGAAAGAACATCACCAACATAAGATGCCATTTCTATAAACATCATTCCGGGTGAAGCTTCATTGAAATCATTATAAGTACTTGGATAATAAGTTTTTGCAAACTCTATCAATCCCTCCCTGAAGGCGCCAAAGTCTTTGTTTAAATATCTTACATCCTTTTGGACTCTATTTGCCATTTTATTTCTCCTCTAAATTATTCACCAGCGGTTTGCATAGATATAGATACAGTATCATGAACTGTTGGGTTCATTACAAGACTAAATTCAAGTAAAATATTTAACTGATTTATTTCTATCTCATCTGGTTCAACTTCTAATTTATTAACCGATACATGAGGTAGCCATTCTACCATTGCTGTTGATATATTTTCTTCAACAGTTGATATTAACTGGTCAGACATTGGTTCAAATAAAGTCAATAATAAATCTGCACCAAAGGTGGGCTGTCCTACTCTTTCACCTCTATTAGTTAAAAGTAAATTTCTAATATTACTTCCTGTCTGTGAAAGTGTGGTTGATGTACCAGGAAAAAATCCTTTTACATCATCGTGTTCCATAGGTAAACCTAACCCAATTGTTACATCTGGATCTAAATCTAATTCTAATGCACTTCGTGCTCGGGCCATTTATTTGCTCCATTATGGACGAAAACTATTTCCGCCACCTTTTTTCTGGTCTATTGCTTTCAAAACTGCTGAATAATCTCTCGTTAATGCATTTTGTACATGGTCGGGAACTTGATCAACTGAAACACCGGCTTTCTTTATAGAATCTACCGCTGCTATTTCTCGTTTCTTTTCCTTCGCCTCTTCTGTATTTCCTAAACCAGTTGCCCCAACAAGTACATCATTCATCTTACTGGTATCATAAACTCCACCACCCATCGTTGGGTATCCACTACCATCACCCTGTGGAACTCCACCAACGGTTTCATTTAGTACCTTGTTAAGAGCTTTGTTTGATGTATAATTTACTTCCTTTTTAGGTTTAGTTTTATACTGTTTTCTAATAGGTTCTTTAAAGTCTTTTTCAG